>JGI24700J35501_10930130_pt1 | contig 11594 bp, 3 predicted proteins | sample TergutTh196P1_FD_35501 | JGI IMG/M metagenome (IMG submission 35501) | reverse complement strand
ATAATGCTACCTTTTTTGGTTCCTGTATAATTCACATTTTACATACAGGGTGTGCTAAAATTTAAATACCAAATTCCGGTGCTAAAAGGTTAATCACCGTCTGACCATTGCAAAACAAAGTAAATAGACTATTATGTTAAAATGTAGGTTGATGATTCCTTGATAATTTCATCAACTTACAGGATCAAAGAATCTTGAACATTGTTAGAATTACTATGGACAGTTTTCCCATTTTTTTAGGCGCATTCACAGAATTGCTAAACGCTACTATTAGCTTCACCATGTCTGTCTGCATGGAACAACTTGGCTCCCATTGTGTGGATTTTCATGAAATTTGACATTTGAGTATTTTTTGAAGGTCTGTCAAGAAAATTCAAGTTTCATTAAAATTTGACAAGAATAATGGGTACTGTACATGAAGACCAACATACATTTTGGATCATATCTCATTCAGTTTTTCTTATAATGAGAAATGTTTCAGATAAAAGTTGTAGAGAAAATCAAAACATACATTTCATGTTCAGTATTTTTTTTTTTAAATCATGTGTTTATGAGATAATGTAGAAAAATATTGTAGAGCTGGGCAGGCTACAGATAACAATATGGCGCATGCACATTGTATGCTCAGTACCGAAGGCTACAGACACACACTTAGAATATGTAATACTTGTTACTTTTCCACAGCAACAGTGGTTGCACGCGCTTCAGTGTTATGTTTTACACGGATTGCCTGTCTTGTTTACAGATAGGTACAATAATAGATTCCTTCTGTTCCTATGGCATTTTTATTCCTCATTCCAAATAGAATTAATATAATAAGGTTGTGGACATCAGAATGGAAGGCTTTGTCTTCTGCTTGGATTGTATCTACCAGAATTTAGACAATATCTGGCAATGTATACCTTGTGAACCTTTCCTTAGAAATTCATCAAAAGGAAGCAGGCTGAAGTACTAATGATTCAGTTGTATGTATTTGTCTGACAATCAGTGTTATCCCCATATAAATACCATAGTTAATGGAAGTAATTTTTCCATGTATTCAGAATATTGTTCAAAGCCACAAGCAGATAACCATTTCCATTGTAACCAAATTAGACCTAGGTTGGTAACCATTCTAAAATTTTTGTATGATTCTATAGAAATTAAAATATTCTTTTTTTTATTTGTTAGATTCTCGTTAATTTGTTTTATAACATTCCGTCTTTTGTTCTGAAATTTGTACTAGTTTCACATCTTGCATTCATAAATAATGAACACTGCAGCATTCCTAGTTGTGACTCTCTGAATTGGAGGTGTGAACTGTAAAAATGTGTTGGAAGCAGGACATATTCAGCAGTTATTTACATTGTTGTAATTAAACTATAGTAAAGTACACAAAGTACACTATCTGATTGATTGAATAGCATAGATTGTTCAGTTGAGACAACAATGAATGATGTCTACACGCTTACGAAGAAGTTTGTTTCTGTAAAGTCCTGATGTGACTTAAAAAAGTTAAAAAGCAATAATGTGAAGTTGACTGTATTAGTGTGAAAGTGGTAGTACTGCAAAATGCCATTTGCTATTAGGCAGTTTTTTGGTGTGGAACTTTTGCTTCCTCTCTGGGGACCCCTGGTATCCTGCAGAACAGTTTGAGAAACACTGCTGTACTTCACTGAAGCAGTTTTGGTTGCTTCCATTCTCTACCCCAGTTTTACAGGCCCAGAGCATTGTTTACCCAAGATCTAGACATAAAGTGCATTAAGTTTGTGTGTGTGTGTGTGTGTGTGTGTGTGTGTGTAATTAACCTTAAACAAAATGTTCACTGTGAGTATATCCGTATGTACATATGTTTATAAATTAGCCTTTTAAAGATGTTATTTCTCATGCCATTTCTGTGCTGAGGAATTTCCTTTAACAAATAATGCTCTATCATGTACCTGTGCCAGCCATGATTTCCAGTTTGTTCAGACAGAGGTGTTTCTTTTAACAGTGACCTCTTAGCATGAATGTGTTCAAGTGGTGGTGAAAGTATTTGTGGTCAATGTATGGTACATCTGTCGTTAGAGATTAAATTGCAGTAAAATCTGCATTTGTTTAATATTTTTCCAGGTTCCAGCCAAAGCACAGTATAAACACTTTATTCTCTTTATTTAATGAATTTCAGTTCAGAAAGTAATATACTTTTGTTCCTTATCCGTGCATTTGCTGGTGTTATTACGTGAATTGAAATAAATAATAAACATTTAGTGAACAATTGTTTGACTTTCCAGAACCTTATGCTCTGATTTACTTACTGTGTGACTAGTGTTGCAAAATACAATGTTTTCTCTGTGTGAGAAGTTGATACTGCACAAACAGTGTCATCAGTTGTTTCACAAATGAATTTGATATTGTTGATTTTACACCTGCATTTATTTGTGTAGAAACAGAGTTTAACTACCACTATTTATGAAGGTATAGTCCACGTTCATGCCATGAAGGTATATGGGGAAGTGGAGGTGAGCTAATTACTTGTGTAGATAAATTATTGTATCAATAATATACAAGTCTTCAAAGACAATTTTTTTTATGCATTTTGCTTAACTGCTGTGTAGTAAGAAGCTCAGTTTACTGTAAGGATAGCCATTTAGTCTCCAGAGATTTATTACACAGGGATTTCACTTTATCACCGTTTTTATTTAATTTGCTGTGACATTATTTAGTCATGGAACATGTCATTGGATGGCGGCTTCATGATGTTTCAATCAGGACAGGCCCTAATGATAAAACCTCCCTGCTTTGTCCTCCAATATACACTCCTTATTTATATGCGTTTACTCTTACAGTACTGCCTTTTGTATATCTGCCTTCATTTTGTCACTTCACTGTGTTCCTGGTCTCCTCAGTGGTCCATCGATTAGACGTCTTCATTTTTATTCTCTGAAATTTCTGCTCATTGTATTTTATTACAAAGGCTTTTTTTTTCTCTCCCCCCATTTAGGAGAAACAACTTTCCTGAAGTTTCCCAGTTCCAAATTATATCACTAACAAGTTTGCTTTCTTCTGGCTCGTCATGCTGTGTGTTCTTACAGAAGTGCACTGATGTTTCAGATGAACAACAGTCTTCATAGTGACTGCTATGCTCATGTCTTACTTGTCCCTGGTAGTAGTGTGGTAAAATTCCCTTTCTTCATGGATTCTCTTTGTAATTTTCTAATAGAATTTACTGTTTGACACAATTTTGCAGCCCATGGAAGAAAACTTTCATAAAATTGTTACATGTACAAGGGCTATCCGGAAAGTATCCATCCATTTTGATATCTCAAGAACCAGTCATGTGGCCTTGATGTAGTCAGAGGAAACCTTACTGCACATTCTTGAACAGTCACTCTCCCATGGGGCTAGTCAGTCGGCAGTGAGACGCCGTTGATTGAGCTTGTGTCCTGTGTGACTCACATTCAAAATGACCAAGCAAGCAGATTAGCTTCATCATGACAATGTGCCTGCCCATTCTAGAGCTCTTGTGCAGGCTTTTTTGGCAAATCACATCACCCAGGCCTGTCAACCCCCCTACAGCCTAGATTTGGCTCTATGCGACTTCTGGCTTTTCCCAAAGCTAAAATCACCATTGAGAGGGGGGTGATTTGTGAATGTGATGATCACGCAATACACGAGCTCAGTCAGTGGCATCTCACTGCCAACTGACTAGTCTCACGGGAGAGTGAATGTTCATGGATGCGCAGTGAGGTCTCCTCTGACTGGCTGCCAAGTAACATCAAGGCCACATAATCGGTTCTCGAGATATTCAAAATGGACCGATACTTTCTGGACAGCCCTCATACATTTTATTATTTAATTTCTACTCAGCCAATTGCAATAACAACAATTTTATTCCAACTTATTTTAAAAATATAGCTTCTGTGAATGTTTTTTCATAGACTATTTTTCAGAATGCCGTATTCTTTTATACCAAGATATGATCTGCATTGTGAATTGTAATGACAAAACACACACATACACACATGTATTTTTCAGTTTTTCTAGTTGATGAATCTTTTGATAGTGTTCAGCAAGTGTTTTCTCAAATTTAGGTTACAGGCTGTGAAACAGTTGAAAGATAGCAAGAGGACCATGGTTCAAATAAAAAACATAAAACATGTGTTTATGTAATGACTACATTTTGTGTCAGGAAATAACAGTTTGTTGGTTTAGATGTTTGCAGTGAATAATAAAAACAGACTTGATGGCCAAAGGTATAAATTTATTAACTACTAATGGTAGACAGTGTTAGTTGAGAGGTGGGACTGAAGATGAGAGATAATTATCTTTCATGTGTTATATCCGGAATAACAGTATACTCACATGAAATCATACATTTTGTTTTTCAGTAGGTCTGTGAGTTTCTTACTAGCATGTATTAAAAATGTGGCAACTAAAAGACAGTTAAATGACAATACACAATTCTTCTGTTCTACTTTCTCAGTTGTAAATCCCTCCATTGATTGTTTTCCATAGTTGAAGGGTTCATATCTTATATACATCTGAATGTAACACATGGGCTTTCAGTGTTTTTTTTTCTCATGGTCATTTTTGAAGAACACTAGTGCTGAAATACATATCACCTTTATAAATATATCTTGTACCATGATACAAATGGCATGATGAAGGAGGTTGAGCTATAAAATCTGGATGTTGGTTGGCTACTTCTTTCAGTGATTCAGGTCCATAAGTGTGATGTGATAAAGAAGAATTGTAGCAGAAAGAGGTACTGAAAATTAATAAGCTGCAGGAAATAATTCCCGGTTGTTTTAAGACACACCCCCTTATTCATAGTGGACAGGGGAAGAGTAATCCAGCTCTGACTGTTGATTGGTAGGTTATTTACTGATGCCATATTAGTTGCAGTACTGGGAGGGGAGACAAGCTATCAGTGGTGCATGCAAATTCTAAAATTGATTTAGTGATAAATATGAAGCTCTTCAAGTAGACCCTAATAGTAGCAATAACATTCTATAATAAATATAAATACACATATACACAGTTGTGACACTCTTGGGATTGAAAGATATGAACTGAGAAGAGTCCAGGTTTCAAAGGTCTGAATGCCTCACAATGTTACTTCCATATGCATATTTCCTGTTTTGTTTTCTCATAGCATAAATTTTATGAGCTTTGCCAAAGAACTGGCAATATACTGACAGCCTTGAGAACCAATGGTTCTTTCCCAACACGCACACACTTGCGGTATGTAGAGAGGTCATGACAACCAAAGTTGTAACAATATATGTTATACTAGTAATAAGCAACTGATCAACTTAGTTTAGGCAAAGCCCAGGCTTTTCCTGAGCATTAATATCAGATGAGGTTTTACATAACCTCTTGTCACAGAGAGATCTCTTACTTTTTCGTCTTTTTTGAGATGAGGGTCATGGTGTCACTCCAAGGTTCAAATTTGCTGAGGATCAGTTGTTGCAGACTTCGGAATTTTAAACTGATCACATCTTCCTTTCCATGAAGCACGGATGTGAAGGTTAAAATTATATTGAGAACCTTTCTATATATAGTATCTGACACAGGAATGTGGCAAGATTTAGTACATTTCTGGTTTGTATTGTAAAGTATTTGTATATTTTAATTCAGGGCTAAGTACCTGCAATTTTGATATGTGTCCATGTGTAATGAGACTGACATTAGATACATTTGGATCAGGTTTAGAATCTGCAAACAAAAATTCAAATTGCTTAATTCTGTATGTCTATACAAAAGTGCAGTGTAATTTTAATCCACAAATACTGTAAAATATCACAAATAAACTTGACCTGATTAACCATGCCCACAATTTCTTTGGGAAGTAATATTTATCCTCAAATGGAAACAAGGTGAGTCTCCCTAAAATTACAACTTCACATCCATAAATATAAGAAAAAAAACGTAATTTCTAATTCAAATTTATAACAACAAAGAGGTTCATAAATTTGAGTGGTTTCAGTGGAAGGCTATAGGCTACACTATGCCTACTCACAGTCTTCACATTGTTTGATATGAAGGCTCCTTTTTGCAGCATGCTATGAAACCATTTTTTATGTTACATGTAGAAAAATGCGTTCCAGCAAAGAATTGCAATGGGTGTGTTATTCACCTATAAGTACACTACGCTCCGTCGAAACGTCGGTAAAAATTTACTACTCGACACGACGTAACATATCAGACAACGTTAGTTTTCATTAACACTGCTGTGAAAACGTCGAATCTCGTAAGTAACTAGCAGTAGTTGCGACATAAGACAGAAAATAAGGGCGCAAAGAACTGTTAGTGGATGTACTTCCATTGCATCCATTTTTTCTCGCTTCCGATATGGCCGCAAAGGATCGAGCATACCAAAGTCTGTGCAACCAACAGGTGAGTACTAGTACGTTACTGGCTACGTTACTTCTGTTTTGAGAATCGATTGCACTACTGTTTACAGCGGTATTTCGTTATGTGCTAAGAGTTACACTGAATTCATAATAAAGGCGAAGTAGTTGAAATTGTGGTTTGCTTAAGAGCACTTGTACCAGTGTCGATAATGTTTATGTTTTTGGTATTTACGTTGTGCGTTGTGATTGTCAGTGGTGTAGGAACACCAAGTGCATGATGTAGTGACGGTACGCATGAAGCAAGAAAATGCGGGTGGGTACCGCCTTTAAGTACACGTTCGTGTACGATGATGCTTTAAAATGGTACTACATTACAGTCATGTATTTTCCATGATATGTTTCGGTTGGATAGATCAGGTTAGCTTAGCGTATTATGAGCTTTGCCGTAACCTGCTATAATTCATCATTACCGGTGACTGTGTTGTTGAAGAATATTAAGAAGTTGTGTTTAACTTCGCAACTTATTTAGGTTATAAGGTACTGCAGGCGTACAACTCACTTTAAACAGTTAACTGTATTTTAACAAGGAAGACACAAAGTATCAGAAAACTTTATTTCGTTCATTTCTGTGCAAAGTAGGTACATAATTAATATCAGAAATTACAGAAAAGGGGGTGTTTTTTGGATACATTGGCAGCCTCTTCTGGTAGAGAGTAAGGATAATGAAAGAAAATAAAAAATGATTAACCTGCACAAGTATTTTTAATGTGACGTGTTTTTGTGTGACGTATAGACGAAATTGATTCAAACTGTGGTATTATTTTTGCAGATATACCAGTATTGGAAACGTTTTTGATACTATACTCTTCCATGTCATTTGAATGTGTTTCTGACCAGGGTTCAGTGAATTTCAGCAAACCAGTTGCCATGCTGTGGCTGTTTTCAGTTATCTGGTATCAGTGGCTTAGTCACCACCACCACCACTACTACTACTGCTTTTGGTGCCATTACAGATATATTTGAACACCCCAGTTGAACAGATACTACTTAATCTATGCGATGAACATTTGTCATGTCAGAATGATGTATGTGTTGGTACATATTTGAATGAGAGTTTGCATATGATTTGTACATGAAAAATTTCTTCAAGACAGACAAAGTGAAGATTTCATTGTTAATTTCAGGATGTTACAGTTCCATGTATTGGAGCCATTCGTACAGTTGTGTGTATATTAATATAGTCTTACTACTAGACAGAAGAGCTAAATTGCATTAGTGAGTGCTGGGTGATGAGAAGCTGGATGATAATGGTGCTATATTTTAACATTTCCAGGAATGCCAGGAGTATTTTACACAGATTGCCAGGATTTTAAAACACAAGGTGTGACAAAACTCTTCAAGTTGAGCATTGTTATAAGGTGGTAGTGGATGAATTGCAGTCATGTGTTATTACTAACAATGGGTTTTTACATTTGAATATTTTGGTCTGTTAATGTGGGTGAAATCAAGCTTTCCTGAATTTTTTTTCTGCAGTGAGACTTAACTTTCCCTTCTTTAGTCTGGTAAATGCACAGAGAAGCATACACTGGAGTGCACACAGTATGAGTAAAATTTATGAGGTACTGTCACTTGATTTTAAATTTGTGTGACTATAGATGGAATGATTAGACCAGTTTTTTTTTCAAGGTCCTGAGTAAGCCTGGAAGGTGGAGTTGATACTTGAGCAACTGGCAAGTGAAGAATACCACAATGCATTCTTGCAACCAGATTCTGCCACTTTTCATAAAAGTAAAGGCATCCATGAATGCTTTGAGGGAAGTGTTTGGGATGGAGTTAGTAGAGTTTAGTAGTTTGTGGCCAATGTGCAATATTTGCACATTAATTGGAAACGTAAATCACACGTATATTAATTTTGTAATTATATTATTGGTCATACATGTGTAGGAATTTGACTTGCAGAGCCCAACAGTGGCCTCACAACCAGTTTTACAATATCAGCTTCAGGTACACGGCAGCGTACCCCCTCCTTCTTATCACAGCATCCCAGGCACTATGCTTGCTCATGTTTCTTCAGACCAGGCAGCACCACCAACTTATGAAGAAGCTATTGATCCACATGGTAGGCTGTTTTTGACACTTTGTGTAATTACTTCACTTACTTGGACCCATAACAGATTTGCGCTGTTCTGAGTTTCTTTAATATACATTTTTAATGATGGCATTGGCTTAGCATGTATAATACAATAACCAGTGTTGAGGGATTTATATTTTTATTGTTAAGCATCTTTTTGTCCAGTGGACATACTTCTTCTGTTTTGAGATTTAAGGTTTAAAAAATTGTTACTGGGTTATGACAAAGAATTTGGGCATTGTCAACAGAGCAAAACACATCTGGTACTTTTTTTTTCACTTGTTTTCTTGAGATTTTAAATTTGTGAATAGTTTTCATGGAAAGCACTCATTATTTTGACATACACTATGATTTCTCAAAAATTTAGCAACTGATTGAGAATCAGATATCATCAAGGCACCGTAAGAGGGAGAATTTCAGATAGAATTTCTTAGATGTTGGTTTCCAATGATTACAGTCAGTCGTGCTTATTGCTGAAATGTTACTTCATTCCAAGATTGTTCCTCAAAGACAGCACAGTGTGTTTCAGTGAAAGATGATCCTCAGGGCTTAAGTGCTTCATCTGCCTCAGCACTTACCTCAGAGAGAATTCAGTCTGTCTCAAATATGAAGGCCAGTCTTGATGAGAGATCATGAATGTATATAGGTTGTCACACACAGGGTTTGGTGTTTTTGTCCTATTTTAACCAAATTTGGAATGTATTGACAAATTTTTATTAAAAATTCCAAATATATTTCATGAAATCCAGTGTTTGGGAGTCATCCTGATACATGCAGACAGACAGTCAGATGTGATCAAGTTTGTCCTGTTGTACACACAAACATGCTTAAAAATGGTATAGCATTGTGTTTGTATGAGGAATAACCAGAATACTGATGAGAATATAGATAAAAGAAACTTACAGTAAAGTTCAGGTATGTGTATATTTGCCGTTCAGAATATCTCGAACAAGGGGATGGTTAAGTGTCTTTAATTTTTAATTTTTAATTTGGTATTAGTATGTCCAGTAGAATCAGGAGTGAATGGAACTCATTGAACTCATCAACTACAGATTCATTATCAAGACATTTGATACTTAAACTGAGAAGGTAATGCAGTGAGGTGAGATATGTATCATGAGGAAAACAAAAACTCAAAAATATTCTAGACTTAAATTATGAAGTACCTGGTTTGAATATAGCCTAAATTACTGTTTGTCTTGACTGAGGTTTTCATGGTTTTCCCAAGTCTCTCCAGACAGGTGATAGGATAGTAATGTGAAGTAGACCACGACTGCATTATATCAAACGTTTTTATGTTCACAGTTTAGAATCATCTACACATTTCATTTTACACACACATAACCATGAACCTCGAACATCATCATTAAGAAAGAAAACTTAGGAATCGGTTAAAAACCTATTACAGAACATGAACAGAAGCATAAGTATGAACAACTGTATCACAGTATTAGGTGCAATTTATGTATTATTCTCATAATTCTTAGATTATTATAAGTTCATTTGTGACTAAGGTTGGAATACTGAAATAATTATTTTGCTCAATCTGTCATATTTTGTCTTTTTAGCGCCTCCACCCTCCTATGATTCACTGTTTGGACGAGTACGTGAGGCACACAGAGCATCAAAAGGAATGTTAGATTTCTTGAAAAATGTTTTCATTTTACTTATAGGAACAAGTAAGTTTATTTCCTAGATTAATGTTACATGAAGAATAATTTGTAATGCATAATATGAGATTGCTTGCTTCTGGATCTTGTTTTTACAGTTGGTTGCAGCATTATTTTAGGTGTGACAATTGTCATTCCTATTTGGATGATTGTCATGGGTTCCATCTACTTATATGACTGTCCACAAGGTGAATACATCCCTATATACCTGCTGGTAGGAGGTAGGTGATTTATTGTTTTGATCATTTAGAATATTTTGTTTTGTAAAGAATGTGAATATTCTGCTTTCCTGTAAGTTAATACTGAATTGGAGGTCAGTTCAAAGGTACTTGCATCTGTAAATTTTCAGTAATTGAAATTTGCAGACATGAACTTTGAAGTCATCTTGTTTAAGGTAGGCTTGCCATGTGTCATTTTATTTCATAATATGACAAACTTTAAGCTGTGCCATAGTCCGGCCTGTCACTTTTAAGGCCTGGTTTCACCCTCTGGCCAGTCATTGTGGGATTTGTGTGAGACAGAATGGCACTGTGACAGGTTTTTCTGTGTGTTCTTTTGTTTTTGCCTGTCATTGTCATTCCACCAATGCTCCATATTCACATTTTATTCCTCCACCTCCGTCACTGTATAGTCTTTATCAGCTGACAGTGTCATTAACTGTCTTTTTCTAACAGGCAGACGCACATACGCAAGCATGCACGCACTTGACAAACCATCAGTGACAATTTTAATTTCTTCACTCAGTTGTAAAGTTGCAACTGTTGAACTGAGTTTGATATTGTACTGCAGTGTGATTTCCACAGAAGTTTTATGTATGTTATGACGGAATACTTGAAGTGGTTAATTGTAGCTGTGAATCATTAGTGGCCATGTGTTGCATTGTTGCAGCAGCGAATGGACATGGTCCAGCTGGCCGGTACTGGGGGATTTCAAATTCCCTCTTTCTGGACAGTAATTTGGTGTCCCTGAGTCACATTATGACTTTCAGCATTGTTGTAGCAGGGGAGTAAAATCACTGTTCCCAGATTGTAAATTTATGTGCTCTGATGTGAGGAGTAACAGGGTTATTGAATGTGTTCTTGGCATAGAGCACAATATGAGTGCATAGTTGGTGGTTGTGTCCGTCTGTCTGTCTGCATGTTTTGTCTTCAAAACTGTTGCATGAATTCTGAAAAAATATGGCCTTTGACGTTCAGTAATGTAAGTTGTCAGGCATATTTAACATTGCTTTGTGTTGGTTAATTATAATCTCTACTTTACATGAAACTCATATCAGTCCACATATTTTTTGAAAAGAAATTTATGGTAAAGAAGGTACAAATTATTAACTCATACAAATTTTGCTTGAGATGTTTTGTGGATAAAGTAACTGTGTAATTGGAAAATTTGAGGTTTTTGAACCATTCTTGATGAAGATACATATAAAGCAAAATTCCTTTAATCTGACATCCAGTAATCAAGAAATTCTGATAATGA
>JGI24700J35501_10930131_pt1 | contig 11604 bp, 12 predicted proteins | sample TergutTh196P1_FD_35501 | JGI IMG/M metagenome (IMG submission 35501) | reverse complement strand
TTTTTTTTTTTCTATATTCTAAGTGGTTCTGACAATGGAATACTACTCTTGCTTCATTTCTGGACTTCACTATATTGTGTTTGAAAAAGAACTTGCAAACCTGATCTGTGCCCAACCTCAGGTTGAAAAGACAAGATTGCACCTACTCAGTATCGGTGGAAAATCTGCATTTGTTAACAACACCTACATACACATACTGGATCAGATTTTGTCAGGAGGAGGTAATAAGTAAAATAAAGTAGAAACCTATGAAGGAAGGGGAAGTCAAAATTAAAAGCACCAAACCAAACCCAATAACTCAAAACACAAATGCAGATATGGAAGAAAATCACAATTAACATAATATACATTGGCAAATAGTAAAGGGCATTTGCCTGCAAAGGCACTGACATCAACAGAGTGCAAAACTCAGCAGTTGTCTCAATAACTACATGCTAGGCATTACTGTGAAGAGTCAGTGTCAGATTAAGTTGGTGTTTTGTTTGTTTACAAATCTTCTTAAAGCTGGCAGCACCACTTACAAATTGCACCACTGCAGAACATCAAGCTGTAATCTGTTTTTGTGGTCAGAAGGTGAAGCTGGCGATTCACAACAAGTGCGGAGGTTTGCTGTCCAAGGGGGTTCTGCTGTTCCACAGTAACACATGTTCACATTCAGTGGCAGCTAATGCTGAAGCGATCAGGTGGCTAAAATCTGCACTCTCCCAGAACCCTATACAGTCTGGACCTAGCTCCAATAGATTATCACAAGTTTGGACCACTAAAAGAAGCCGTGTGTGGATGAAGATTTGCCAGTGGTGATGAAGTCAAGGACATGGTGCATATGTGGCTTGATCACAACTGGAAACATTCTTTACAGATGGATCAGAAGGCTTGTAAACCACCACACATTATGTATTGAAAAATGACTGATTATGTTGAGAAATAATATAATACACTTTGCATCTGTCACAGATCACTGTACATGAAGTCATTAATAAAGTGACTCTGCCCTGTATATTATCCATTTCCTGCTAACAACAACTATGAATTAGAATTGGATCCTGCAATTAAAATGAAGAAAGGTAAGCCCAAAGAAACTACCAGACTGTATGATTTGCTACCCTCTTCGTTGATCAGGGGAATTCAGATAGGTGAACTTTCCAAACTTGGCTGGCTGATTAGAATTGTCAAACATGCCACATGTGCCATTTCCTTCAGTTTCCTATACTTGTTGTTATATTCAACTTTTAAAACCCCACCTTCATTCAAATCTATCTGATGACTGGATTTGTAAGAACTCTCAGAAAAGTGGAACACATTGCCACTAAAGTCCTGGATAGTATGGCATAAAAGCTACACCTGACCAAGTATAAAATGATCAGTTCATGCTGAATTTTAAACTGTGTGATTTTGGGTCATAAATCACATCACCACAACAAAGGACAGAAAATACCTCATAAAATTAGCCCCATTGTGATAGAAAGTTTGCCGAGTAGTGGATAAAGAGTTTCCCCAACTACGCTAAAACTTGAATGAAGGAATACTTAGTGGTTGCAAATGAAAAAGGATAAATAAATGGCAAGCTGACTTCACAATGGCCTGTGGCAACATTAATGCATCTGGCGTGTAAGAAACAAAGCAGGTATGTTCAGTCTGGAACAGGCAATAGAGGCCCAGTTATGGAGTACAAGAACAGCTAGCTCTACACTTTCTTTAACCTCAGCGCTAGATAGAAGTGGCTGTTCAATGCTATGCCCTGGCTTCTTTACCACCGGGAAAGAGACCCTGTACACAATGTATTGGAGGTTGGACGGGCCCAAGGGACAAGTGTCCGAAATCCTACCCCTATCAGGATTTGAACCCCAGATCATCCACCTCCTAGCAGGTCATTATACCAACCATGCTATCCCAGCCCACTCAGAGAAGATATATCTAACAGCCAACAGAAACACTAATGAATGGCCATAAACCACATTTGCATGATAGAGATGAAGGAAAGAGATTCAATAAACAGAATGACACTCCAGTACTCTGTTTCCATAGTTTATTACATCAGGCCAACTAACTCAATCACCAGCTGATCACAAGTGATACAAAGATCACACTTAGAAGCCAGTATTTCAAACAATTCTATCATGTTTTTATACAGTGAAAAAATTTATGGCTTGATTCCTAACCAATTAATCTGTCTAATTCAATCCCCATGCTTTATTCTTTTGAATTCACTCCCTTTATCCTTTTACCAACCTGTATGTCTGGAATAGATGCAGCCTCCTCAGAAAATGTCTTCCGTTCCATGTGTGGGCTAGCATGTTTATTGGTACCAGCAGCAGGGAACCAGAATGAGAATTTTTGCTTTCCAGGTGTACCAGGTGTGTGTGGGCTTTCTGGTGGGGTCCCATTATCCAAATCATTCATTGAACGTGCTGTCAACTCATTGGCCATGGCAATTGCAAAATCTAAGGCTCGCTCATCTGCAGCAGAAATTGGCTTCACCTACAGTGCAAGACATTTAGCACGTTTACAGTAGTACTTGACTATACTGTCTGACAAATTCTTTTTATAGACCAAATGCATTCCTTTGCACAAAGTTCACAAAATGAAAGGGTAACAGGATGTTCATCCATTTGTCTGCATGTTTAACCTCTGGGCTGACTGGATTACAATAAGTTTGTTATTTGGTACCTAAATTAAATCTGGTTTGCATTCCTTCAAGAGAACCTTGATATGTACAAGCTCCAATCAAACTACTTAGTTCCTCAAAATGGCTCATCACAAATAAAATGAATCAATGACATAAAACACAATGTCTCAACAATGAGGCTGTTTTTACCTCAAAAATATCTAAGATAAAAAGTTCATTACTTAACCGAAAGGAAAATTCAATGAAACTATGTACATCACACTGTGAAGGGGACCAAGAGAAACAGTCTGAGTAAAATGGCAAACTGGAATATAGAAGAATGATGAGTTGAAAGGGGACCATAACACAGGCCCTACAAATAGCTTGACACAAACATAAGTATCTTTTCAAAGTAAAATAAAATTTCATCAGTTAAACAGACTTTACAACATACACACCACTAAAGAAACCCAGATCATTAAGACATATTATGGTGATTATATCAAAGAATGTCACATCTCATGAAGAGTAAAGTCATGGGTGTTATCATCATTAATGTGAGCAGTCCACCGCTATATATAAAACACGATGACATATACTAAACTTTTACACATAGGAGCAGTGCTATGATGCAACAAATGTCCACATGTTAACCCCCTGGCATGCCTAACTGTCTCTGAGATGGCCTCACAACACATGCACAGCTGATGCCTTATGGTCTCTCAAACAGCTCTGTGCAGATTTCTGTTGTTTTTGACAATGTGTTGTATTAGTCCATTATATGGTCAATAGATGGCATGGCATGCTTTCCTTTAGCTTCAAAGAGCCCAAAGACATTACACTTCAAGGTCTTGTTCACATTTTGCCTTGTAGAGTTGAAATGTAGTTCAAAACTGTATAGGCAGGAATCTGTTGTTTGCTTAAATGGTGCAAGCAAAAGGTCTTACTGATAGGGCAGTTGCAGATATTACACTAAACAATGATTCAGAAGAGGATTTTGGCAGTGAAAACAATAATGAATTGCGTGAGAGTGAAAGTGAATATGAGAGTCAAAGTGATTCTGACACAGAAGATAAACTCCCAATGCACAGTGCTGATGAAACAGCTGCGTGGAAAAAACAAAAGTTAGAAAAATGAAAGTGGAACTCCTTGTGTTCATCTCAAGACAAGCCAACAAAGAAACCTTTTCATGGAGTTCCTGGCATAAATCGTAAAGGGAAAGGATGTTATCAGAGGACATGAGGTCAGTACATGTTTTCAATATGTTCGTGGAGACTAACTTTTGTTTACACTTAGTAGCACAGGTAAACAAATACACTGTGAGTTCAACAGTGCAGAATGACAGTGGTTCCTCAAATAGTGGTATGGAGAGGAAATGGTTTTACACTATGATAGATGAACTAAAGGCATTTATTTCCTAGTGTATCATTCAATCATGTGTCTAGAAAGATACCCTTCAAGCATATTGGTGTACTTGAAAATCCACATAGACTCCATTATTTTCCTCTGTAATGTCTTTCAAGCAATATAAATTGCAGTTTGAATTTCTACATTTTATATACATTGCTGTACTTGATGTTTCAGACTGTCTTGCAAAAGTTGGCTGTCCCACTGACTATTTCAACAATAAATTTCAGACTGTACACTCCGAAGCAAGACGCTGCTATAGATGAAAGTCTAACGAGCCCATTTTGGCATAAAATACTACAAAATATATGAGCCTAACAGGGATTACTGTACACAGTTTAGAATACACAATGGGCAGGAAGTTGAAGATCAGAGCCTTCCTGCACATGAGGCTATTGTGATGGAGATGATGACTCCCTACCTATCCAGAGATTAAAATATGTATACAGACAACTGGTATTCATCTCTAACTCTCTTTGCGAAGCTGATGAAGGCAGACATGAATGTTGTAGGGACAATAAGGCTCAACAGAAAGAATATGACTGAAGAACTAAAAAAGTGAAAGCTAGAGAAATGAGATGCTACTGCCATGTACAGTCACAAGATGATGGCTGTAAAGTGGCAAGATAAAAAACCTGTTACCATTCTGATGATGGTGCATAACAACAATGGCATGGTGGACAAGACAAGCATGAAGACAGGGGAACCTGTCAGGAAGCCAAAGCCTGTCCTTGACTATAACAAAGGTATTGGGGGTGGTGGTGGTGGACAGAATGGACCAGCAGCTTGCATCCTACCCTCTCATGAGCCGTTACCTGAAGGGGTACAACAACTGTCTCTTTGACATGATGCTGTTCAATGTGTACATCCTGTACAAGAAGACTACTTCACAGAAATTGAAGTTTAACCAGTTCAAGCTAATTTTTATATTTTGTTGACTATGCATCTCCGTATAATCTTGTAAATGAAATGAACTTGGTGCACAATTTATTCTTAGCATATTTACATTTATCAATCTCTACATGTTTCAGGCAACTATGGGCCCATCCTGCATACCAGACAGTCATCCGCACAGAATAACAAGTACCAAGTGTCGCACAAACACAGTTGCTTCTCCCGATGATGGGCCCATACTTGCCCGAAACATGTAGAGATTGATAAATATAAATGTACTAAGAATTGCGCACCAAGTTGGTTTCATTTACAAGATTAAACAGTTCAGGCTAGTCATAGCACAGGAGTTAATGCATGGACTGATAATGCCGGAACATGAGAGACAAGGGTGTCCAGCAGCTGATACACCCATCAGGTTTCGCAGCTCACTAGGCCCACTTTCTGCAGACTATACCGCAAATCCTGTGAAGGCCAACCCATCAAGGCAATGTATGGTGTGATCAAACAGAAAATCAAGAGCACTAGCAATTGGGAATGTGAAGTTTATAGAGTGGCTCTCCATGTTCTCAAGCATTTCAAGATTTACCATTCGAAAAAGAATTATCAGGTAAATTACTGCTATAAATATATAATATTCCTGAAGTGGCTGTACATTACGTGTAACATTTACATGAAATGAAGTGCATTTCCATAAATAAAACATTGTAAGATGTAATGAGAAGTGGGTTGTAAGGATAAATGTGCGATAAGGATGGTGATTTAAAAATTACATGGTATTTTGCAGCAGTTGCAAGGAAGTAAGAATTGATATGCAAAAGGGGTTGTGTGCTTGAATTTCTCTTTCCTGACAGGCTGATAAAGGACTGTCACATGTGTATAAGAGTTTCATCACTTCTGCACATGGGTTCACCTATCTTGTCAGGCACAGACTATAAACATCACTAATGAAATGTAGGAGACAGTCGCATACACAACATGTTGTGTATGCGACTGTCTCCTACATTTCATTAGACTTGTTATATATACACAACGGGGATCAACCATCTGAAAATAAACATCACTGCCCAGAGGTAGTGTGAAAATCAAGCTTCCATGCAAAGCTACTTCCGTAGCATCTTCCTTGGTAGCCTCATGGCTGGGCAGACCCATACAGCAAGAAGCTCAGCAAAAGAGAACACAGAATAAACAAATGGACCACATATCATAAGCATATTTCCAAACAATATCCTTTATTGTTCAAACATGCTACATGTTTTGGTGTTTTCAGGCATAGAATGAAAAATACATAACAGAAAACAAACACTTCATATATATATATAATACTGTTTTTAAGAGAGGAATTCAAATCTTAGCCTTAGAGAGATATTCATGCAGGTTTGTTACAAAAAATTGATTCATGAGTTATGGACACAACTGTAAGAGATGATTTCCAATGTCTGTGATAAAAAATTTTCTATCAACATGGGTCGTATTTTCAATCGTTATGTTGCCATGGGCATTTTCAAATTCTTATAAACACATCCCTGGGTATTAAACTCATGAGTTTATTTTACACTATCTGACTTTCAACAAGCTGTAATTCTACCACTGAATGGGTGGTGACTTAAACAAATTTCAGGCATATCTCTTGCACTTCCAAGACTTTCTTGCCACTTGACTTGGGCAGCCAGGATGTTGGTCATTGTGATTTAGTAGAGTATTCTGCCAATTATGATGGTAGGTTCATAATGGGGGGGGGTAGTGGTGGTGGTAGTTCAGTAGGTACTGCCTCAATGTATCTCTTACATTCAAGATGCCACTTACATTTTCAATCATAGAGTACGCAGATATGGTGTATGTGTACACAGTGCAGTCCAAAAGTTCCCAGATTAAGTCAATAAAAAAAAAGGCATGTATTTTTTCTGTTTATTTATTCAAAAGAGGATCCATTAGATGTAATACACAGGTTAGCACATGTTTCCAACTTCTTCATGGTGTTAGAAAAGTCTTCTGCGGAAATCTGGTTTAGCTTTCTGAATCCCTTCAACTGTACCAAATCTTGCACCTTTCAGCTGCAACTTCACCTTTGGGAACAGGAAGTAGTCAGGGGTAGACAAATCTGGCGAGTATGGGGGGTGGTTCAATGTTGTGACTTGTTTTTGAGTCAAAAACTGTCGAATTATTGCTGCCGAATGTGCCAGGACGTTGTCATGCAGGGTGGAAAAATCACGAGTGCGGTACAGGGCAGGGTGAACCCATTGAATGCACGAAATTAGGTGGTCTAACACACCTTTATAATATTCTGCATTAACAGTGCAACTTTCTTGTATGAACTCTTTGAGCACAATGCCTTGGCTGTCAAAAAACACTATCAGCATCGTCTTCACTCTTGATTTCTGGAAGTGCAGTTTCTTCAGTCGTGGAGAATGTTCACCAACCCATTCGGAGCTCTGACAATTTGTTTCAGGATCGTATGCGAAACACCAACTCTTGTCACCTGTAATAACCTTGTCCAAAAAGTTCTTGTCACCGTTAATCATGTTTAACAGGTCTTGGCATGTGGCAACTCGCTCGTCCATTTGCTCTTGTGTCTGTGTGCAGGACAAATCTTGAGCCCAGTTTCCGTTTCTTCAAACCTTCTCTTAAAATCCATAGAACCACAGTTTTCAGGATGCCGAGTGTATCTGCTATTAACCGAGACATCACTTTTCGATCTTCTTTGACCATTTTGTCAACGGCGGCAGTGTTGTCATCGGTTCAACTTGTTGTGGGCCGACCACTGTGTTCATCATCCTTCACTGACTCTCTACCCTCTCAAAACCATTTGCGCTACTCAAAAATTGTTGTTCAACTTAATGCTGCATCACCGTAAGCCTTCTGAATCAATTCCACAGTCTTTGTTGCCGAAAAATCGACTTTACAGCAAAATTTAATCGCCACACGTTGTTCCTCCTTAACATCCATCTTACGACATTGACAGAGAGTAACAACAACAGTTAGTGTGAGGCGTTCTGTCTTAACAACAACTGCAACTACACTAACGCCAATCTGCACTCTTGTGAGAAACGGTTTCAACTACATAGTTCAATCACAGCCCGGTAGATGGCGTTGGTAGGAAAGTGGTAAAAAATTCAGTCTGGGAACCTTTGGACCACACTGTTTATGGTTTTTGTAATGTTAATGCAGTTCATACTGTAGCTGAATATCAGCCACATTTCTAAACTGTAGGATACCAACACAAGAAGTATTTATGTGAGTGCACCAGACACTGTGAGATACTGTTACACTTTCTGGGATTTGCATTACACTAGAGCATGATGTTAATCAAGGTGTCACTAAAAAGAAAACACTGTACAGGTGGTAAAATGTAGGCAATGTGATAGTAAATAAAGAAATGCAATATGTCTTGTTGCTATCCAAATGACAGTAAGGAGAACACTACATGCAGAGGATATATACCCATGCCAAAGTAGCAAGCACAACTATATGAACCCTGGCAATTTTGCTCAGAGGCTTCAATTTTGCAACTGAGTCACTGGCAATCACTGGTTGCATTGTTACATCACATGTACTGACAAAGCTCAATTCAGTCACACCAGTGTCTGCAACACACACAAAGTTCTCATGTGTGGCCAGAAAAGAATCCCACACCATGGTGGAAGTAACTTTCCACTGCATTTTAGTCTCAGTATGTGGTGTGCAGTTCTGGATGCTCAGGTGATTGGTCCTTTCATCTTTGATGGCAGTCTTACAATGGGAGAGGTGTACCTATGACTTCTGCCAGAGTAATTGTCCCAGCTGTTGGAGGATGTGTCTTTCAATGAACTAGGTTCTCTGTTATACCAACATGACATAGCAACTACTCATTGTTCGTGTGCAGTTAGAAATTTATTTACTGACTGTTTCCAAGGGCACTGGATCAGGTGTGTGGGTCCCCACAATTGACCAGCCAGACCTATAGACTTAAGCCCACTGGGTTACTGAGTATGGGGATGGATGAATGAAGTGGACTATGGTATGAAAGTTGGAAAATAAAGCACACTACTTGGTCACATTTTGGATTAGCACACACACCAGGAACTGTTAACAGAAGTTGTAAAAAGCAACATGCAGTATTAAAAACCAAGCAGCATAGTGCGTAGTAGCTAAGGGGGAGATTTTCTGAACCCTGTTTTACGCACATGTCAGTGTAAATTACATGCAATTCCATGAAGTTATGTTTATCAGATATTGGGTTTTATTATTTTATTCCATATCTTTTCAATAATCTTTACCTTTTTTCTGAGTTCAAACTGTCACAACTCCATAACCACTCAAAATCAGACACACATTTATACAAATGTTTGTATCACAAGAACCAGGAAATCATCTCCACCAGTTACATCCAAAACTCACGAATCAACCTCCACATTTTTAAGCCTGTGCCTAATAATGCATTCCTGAAAAAACTAAAGCATGTAGCATGTTTTTGGAATAAAATATACTGTTTCAGAATACATCGTGATTGATAACCCTTTGTTGATTTGCCTGTTCATACATCAAGCAAGATGTCTCACCCTAAAATTACAGACTTCCTTGTCTTAAGGAAAATATATATTTGGTGCATAACCTCATTAGTGATATGGTCTGGTGCATACTGCTGGCAACTGCAATGATATGGTCACTCAATATATGACACACAGCTCTCATATAAATTCTGTTATTACTATGCAGTGGCAGGAAAGAACCTGGTCTTCAAATATGGATGCACAACCAAGTGAACCTTGAACAAACAGCTCGCCGGTACTCACAGCCATGCACCATGGACAAGCAGGAAGGAAATAAACAGTTCATCACCAGCAATTTGCACCATTTTGTAAATATGAAGCACTCCGATACGTTTCAGCCACTTTCCATAGCCATCTTCAGGAAGTATCAGTGCTTAAGGATACAAACAGTATTATGAGGGGGTGCTGATAAGTCCTTAGCCTGTCCAGGAAGGAAACAAGCTACAGCAACCAAACTCGGGATTTACTCAACATACTCCCCATGGAGTTCAATATAATTCTTAGCCCGTTGCTCTAACTTTTGCAAGCCACTCAAAAAAAAATTCAGAAGGTTGTCCAACCAACCAGGTCTCCACGGCAGCAATGACCTCCACATCGGACGAAAAATGGCGACCTTCCAATTGTTTTTTCAGTCCAGCGAACAGGTGGTAGTCTGATACGGCCAGATCCAGAGAATAGGGTGGGTGATCAAGACATTGGGAACCCAGGTAGGCCAGTTTCTTCTGGGTTGCAAGTGCCTGGTGAGCCAGGGCATTGTCGTGCAAGAACAAGATCCCCTTGGTGACCTTCCCGCGGCGGTTTTCCTTCAAAATGTCCTTCAATTTCACCAGCAGAGATGAGTAATACTCCGCGTTGGTACTTTGGCCCTTTGGAAGATAATCAATGAGGAAGATGCTGGCTTGATCCCAAATGATCGAGGCGAGAACAATTCCTGCGGATTTTTGTGCTTGGAATTTTTTTGGGGCGGGGTGAGCTGCTATGTCGCCACTCCGCTGAGTGTTGCTTTGTCTCCGGGTCATAGTGATATAACCAGGTTTCATCCATGGTCACCAATTGCAACAGGAAATCATTTGGATCGCGCTGAAAAAATTCCAAAAGTTGCTCAGACGACTGGCACTACTGACATTTTTGATCGGCATTCAGGCATTTCAGGACCCACTGCGCAGAGAGCTTCCACATATCCAAATCTTCAAGAATGATGAACCCAACCCCACTCAGGTGAGATGCCCAGTTGCTCAGCTATTGATTTAGCTGAAATCTGATGGTCGTCCAAGATTAGCTCGTGAATTTCATCAATAATCTCTGGGGTGGTCAATGTTTTGGATCGTCCAGGATGAGGCGCATCACAGGTCGAAAAATCACCACGTTTAAACTGTGCCACCCAGTTTTTGACAGTGTCATACGATGGTGCATGTTCCCCTACTGTTTCTGTCAGAATGGCGTGAACTTCCTTTGGTGCCTTGTTTTGCAGGAAAAAAAACTTGACAGCCCACGTCTTGATGTTGTTGAATTCGCGCGCGTCGCCTGACATGCTTCCTTTCAGCCTCTGTAACAAGAAAAGACTTGCAATTCAGCATATGAACAGACCCCTCTTTCCAATGACACTATCAATTCCGTCCTATGAAACCGAGAATTAAGTCGGGCTAAGGACTTATCAGCACCCCCTCATATTGTACAGATGGTCCATAATATATATTAAATGTCAATATGCAATTAAACCAACAATATATAGTATTGTATTAAAATTATGTTAAAATTATGCAAGGTAATTAGTAAAAACTGCCGCATTCAAACACCTTGCAAAGTAAAAAATAGAGTGGTAAATCCTACACGTTCATAATCCATGCCTACATCATGAATGATCAATCTGCACTCAATACAGAGTGATAGTTCATGAAGCACGCATTACCATTTATCATTGACCAATAATATTGTGTTATGTCCTTAAGCACTGATACCCTCTGAATATGGCTATGGACAGTGGCCAAAGCTTGCAAGTGTTGTACATTTAAAAACTAGTGCAACTTGTTTGTGATGAACTTGTTTACTCATATCAATTGCATGAAAGATGCACAATATTAACCTTTTAGCACCGGAATTTGATATTTAAATTTTAGCACACCCTGTATGTAAAATGTGAATTATACAGGAACCAAAAAAGGTAGCATTATG
>JGI24700J35501_10930132_pt1 | contig 11608 bp, 3 predicted proteins | sample TergutTh196P1_FD_35501 | JGI IMG/M metagenome (IMG submission 35501) | reverse complement strand
AAATAAACGGCATTTTGAAGAGAAAAAAACGTAGAGTGTGCAGCATGTTTAAAAAATTCAGTACATATATTTGTTGAATAAATATATAAAATGCAACGTCTGGAGGTTAGCGGTGTGCCCGTCCTATATATAGGATGCACGGTTCCTAAAGGTTAAGCAGAAATCTGACTACAAAGACCATAAGAAGTATAACACATGTACTACAAGTTATTAATCATGATGTCAACTACTTTAAATCACTGAAAACCACACTTTGCCCTGTTGCACATATCTTAGTGATTTGGACGCATATTACTTCACCTTGTATGCAGAATTCTTGTTACATTGCACTGTACTTATTTACGTGACTTTTTATCAGGTTTTGGAATATGAAGAGACTCTGCAACTCCAAACGTCATTATCATTTGACACTTTTTTATACTAAGGTCAAAACACTGGGGCATTCTGTACTTTGCCACTAGACTACACCTGAATTGTAGGAAAATACACTTTATTCCACTTGAGGAATGTGCAGTGATAGTATTTTCACATCAGTTTAAAACGTTACAGAAAAAATATGTGCCGTGAGAGATAAACTGAAGACATAAATTATTACATCTTGATATCTCTGTAAGGTGGGATTATTCCAGATAACAACTTAACTATGCAGTTATTGCAAATGAATAATGCTTATATCAAAACAATGCAATCTGTGAAAATACAAGCATCCTTAATATTACTATACTTTGAACTCAAAAGTTTTTTGAACTAGTACTTATTAGGATCATGATTTTAGGTTCATTACCATTCATAGCCTACTGAGTTGTCTCTTGTTTCTTGTTCAATTTGTGCATGTTATACAGAATATGAAGAGAAGGAGAGGCTGAATACTGTGCTAGGTCATACTCTGACAAGTGTCATTTACTTCCAAGTTGTCCTGTACATTTCCCACTGTAGTTATAGAAGTGCTTCTCACTTTCTCCCTTAACTTGTTTTCATTCATCTTATTAGGTTTCCTTTGGTATTCTTACAGCTATTTGGGCCCTTATTCCATGGAGTAAAGTAAAATATTCTAAGATCACTGGAAAATGTTTCTGACTTATCAGAGTTTGCAGCCTATTCTGTCTTTACATAATGGATTATGGTGACATTGCAGTTTGGTCCTGTTTGGAGTGTAAGACTGTTTAATGGTGTGGAGACTTATAGAAGGCAACGCTCTGTCACAAGAATGTACATGTCCATGTAGTGTATGAGGCAAAGACAAAGATCCAAATTAGTCAGATATTCATCACAATTGGCAGTACTTCAATGACTGTCCCTTCCTCTGAAGCAATGGTGAATATTGCTGTTTGGATAGTCTTTAGTTTTATTTCATCATTTAGCAAATAGCGAAACAAAATGTTTAAGCACTGCCTTCCCACCGTCCCTGTGCTGATTTACTGTGATTTAAAATTGTTACAAATTGCAGGGGGGAAAGATGCTTAACTGATTATTAGTAATGCCATTGTCCTCCATACTACCAGGTTGAATCAAGTTTTAACACACTGTTATTTACTGGCATAATATCTTATACCCAATTCCTCTCAGCTTGCTCTTGTTATGTATTTTTTTCTTTACTATGTTATATGCTAAATGATGAATTGATTAACCTACTACTTGAAACTTTGTACCTTATAATGTAATTCATAATTATTTATACCATCTATATCAAGCAGCGGAACTTTTCACCATGTAAACTTTAAGCTACTTGATTCTTATTCTGTTAGCCACCTAAAATTTTTTTTATTTTCTGAGCCTCATAAATCCTGGCAAAAGAATATTATTTTATTTCTCATGCATGTTGTTTGGACCCTGAGATTCAGCTTTGTTTAAAGCTTGCACTGAATGTGGAATACTGCACAAGGATTGTCTTCAGACATTTGTGGTCCTCACAGCAGTGTTCCAGAAGATTAAATCCTTCTGGTATATTTTGCTGTTTCTACTGGGAAGTAGTTACTGGCACTTCAAAGGATTGTAGTTCCTTCATCTTCAGTTCCTGAACTGCTGTACTGAAGGCATAAGAATCCTTCAAAATACCTGTGACTATTCACCAGTGAACACAGACTAACACTGTTATAAGACTTGAATTATCAAAGATAGTCTTGTTACTGTTGTGAGAGGCCTGCTGTTCCTGACTGGTATCTATCAATACAAATATCAACCATAACTTGAGAAAACTGGGTTTTTAATAGTAGTATAGTTGCAGTTACTAGCATGAGCCTAAGCAAAGAATTTTATCTTTCCTAAATGACTGTATCTAACATCCAGATACCCTGATCAGGGGCATAGCTAGATGGGGGTGAGTGGTGCAGCCACCCCAGGCAGCAGAGTCCAAGCGACAGCAAAATGGGTCTCAAAATAAGTAGTTTAAATTTAAAAAAATTGATTGTATGCACTGAACAAATTTTAAATTATTTAGCCAAATAGAAGCAAAATCAATAAGTAATCGTGATTCTTTTATAGTTTTTAATTTCTGTTAGGGATGGCCATTGTGATTACTTGCCCAGGGCACACAACAAACCTAGCTATGCCACTGACCCCTACAGTCCCTTATTCCAACCATCTCAAACACAAAACAGACCACAAGTGCTCACACACCTGTCATCAATAATTTAAACAGTAAGAACCTCTCTGTACCCACGTTATTTTACAGAAGTCACAGCTATGTCACAGTGCAAGGACACTTAATTAACACGAATATTACATACAGGATGTAATTACAGCAAAAGCTGACAAAGACATATGGACACTGGTATTAAAAGAATGGATGTCTGTGAAAAAGAAGTATAAAGAGGCTGCAAATTTAACAACATATGGAGTCTAATGTGGGTTGCTTCTGCAAACTTGGAACACAAGCATTATCAAGCCTGCTACCAACAGAACACAACCTCCTGCTTTTAGGGCTAAATAGTTTTTTTTTCTGAATGGAATATTTAGTTCATATTTTCTTATTTTTCTCTTTATGAGATGGAAGTATAGTGGTAGTTTTTTTTAAGATCTTTTTCAATGCCCCTGCACATGTATAGGTTACGTAGCTGTGAGTGAATTGTGATTGACGCAGAATAGTGACCGGCTAATTTTGAGGTACTGTGACAGCTTTTGCATGGAGCAGTTGAGGAACCTCACAAAATACCTGTTAGGATAGTCAACCTTTTAGTCAATAATTGTACCTGGAACTTACTGGAACTTTGTACTGTAGCACTGCAGAAGAAATTCATAAGAACTCCAAATACTGGTGATATAATTCTTGTTTAAAAACTTAATCCCTAGAAACCTGGTGTGTTATTCGTGATGTGTACATATTGAACTGATTGTCCCTGTCGACATTTACACCTAGCTGAAATATGGGTGCACAACTATGACTACATTTTTTAAAAAGTGCTCATTTCAACTGAAAGTTGGCCCACTGACACAGGAAGATATCACTGTAAGAAATATTGCATAATTATGCTGTACAAGCACTTTGCTAGGTATTGGACTTCCATCTGATTGTCTTTTGAAGTGAGCTTTGACAGTTGCAACATGATTTGGTGTGAAATTAAGATCAATAGATAATGTAATTTGTATAGGTATGGAGCTCACCATATGAATCTCCCATAATGTAACATCTGTCCCATGCCTCGTTATATCAGTATTCATTTGCCTTTCAAATGAAATAGAATGTAATGTATAAGGTATTAGATCACTGTGTAACGCCATGCCAACTTTTTGTACTGGAGATAGAAACTACCGCAGTCATAGAGATTGGATCATTGAATATACTGTGATAAATAAAAAGTGGGAAAGAAAGGAACAGTACAGGGCATTTCATAATGTTCTCCATGATTACAAGCATTTATAACAAGAAAACCAAAGGACCTACCTTAATGGAATTTTTCACAGCCACAGGAAGATGAAAAAGTTTTTTTTGACAACTAGAGATGTTCGATGTGTGCACCACGGGTGACACGGCACACATCAATACGCTATTCAAGTTGTTGCCACACATGCGTCAACATACGGGTGACACATCGAACATCTCTAGTTGTCAAAAAAAAACTTTCTCAGTCTTCCTGTGGCTGTGAACAATTCCATTAAGGTAGGTCCTTTGGTTTTCTTGTTATAAATGTTTATAATCACGGAGAACATTATGAAATGCCGTGTATTTGGTGCATTAAATTATCCAAGTACTGTATCTTCTGTTTTGTGGCATTTCAGAAACATAGTACTGTTTGATATCAGCTATTGCTGATTTGATGTCCATTTAAAGTTTACGCTTTTAAATGTCCTAACCCATACTCTTATGGTACTGATGCTGTTTTAACACACAAATTGTGACATGCTGACACTGTGTTGCCAGATTGACAGAAGGAGGACTTAATGCAGATGCTGCCTATCCACCGTGTGCAAACAACAAAGCTGCCATCAACCTTGTGCTCAATGTCCCACCAAAGAATGCCAATGGAAAGAATGCCAATTCTTCAGCAGAGAACAAACCAATTCAGAAGGTTAAGAAGACATACATTTAGCAGAAGTCTGTGTTTGTTTTCCTGATGCGGGCACACGTCACTCGTTTTACAAAGACACTGCTAAAAAATGTGCTGAGGAAAGTAAAAGAACTGTGAATACATTAAAGATGAAAAACAGTAGGTTTCGCAGTGCAGTGATTAGTGATTCTGTGATTTTGTTTCCTAGTGCAGTTAGAGAAGATGACATAGCAGAGAACCATTATGGGGTGATCTGTGTCACAAAGCATGACAAGTAGTATACCTTTGTAAAGTGAGACTCTCATAAAGAAAAGATTGTTTTAGGAACAGCAAAAGGCAGCTAATTATTATATGTCTTTATCGGGGTTTTAATTCTTCCAATTTTATTGTGAATAGCGACCATGACAGGGAATGAGCGATGTTGTATCACATTCCAAGAAACAGGCAACTATAGACATTAAACATTCATTGTATTGAAGAAGTTTGTATTTGTAGCCTTGCTTGCATGCTGTGCCAACAACAGATGTGGAACTGGACTTTTAAACTGAACTAATTTTTATAGGTTCATTATAGAGAGGTCATGATAATAGTTTTGCATGTATCAGAATACACACTTTGTCAAGTGTGCTTGTGTGTGAGATGGAGAGAATGGTGCAGCAGTGTGCCTACAGTCGGACATATAAACGTCAACACAGTTACATTGCTATGGAAGAATGTCTTCCATAGTTAAATGTGATTTGATCGTAGGATGTGCAGTTTATGCTGTTTCACACTGTAGGATATGAAATACAGTATTTTAAAGCAGGTTGTTCACAAATGCACTTACTTGCTGCTTTTAAAACACTGTATGTACAGATTCTTTAATTTTATTTGCAACTGTAATGATGTGAAGAAGAGTCAATGAAAAGGAAAAATGTTTCATATATGACAGTAAATACTGTGATGATCAAAGCGTCAGCTCTGTGGTTCAGGTGCACAATACAGCTTGGACATCTAGGCAAAGAATGGTTCAAAAACTGAGCTGCATTCTTTCGTTGCCTATAACAAAAACAAATACAACAGGAAGTCTGAAGTCTCAGTTCTGTGAGCATATCTCGTGCACTGACGATATGCATCTTGATGATTACAAGTGGAGGGAAATTAGATTTATGTTATAATATTTCCAGCTGTGATTTTTAATCACCCTGCTCTTTTATATGCCAGTTTTTAGTCATGTAAATTTTTACTTTGCTGTTGCGTGAGTGTTGGTGTGTTTTATATTGCCGACTGTATGTAGCCAGTGACCCCACCCATACTTCCAGTATTGTTTGCGTGCAGATAGATTAATCCGGCCTGTACAAACTAGTACTAAGATTCTCCATTATATATTATTTTATATGCACACTCAATTCATCTACCAGCTGCATTATAAATATAAAAAGAAAGACTGAGAGCTGAAAAAAAATTATTTGTATATAAGTAATTGTAAATAGTTACATAATGCATTGTTAATATTAAATGAAATGAATTTTCAATTACATGATCCTGTATGAAAGTGAACGGCTATCTCGCATAAAGAGAATTTGATTAAAATGGATCTTATGGGGTTGTAAATGTGAAATATTTCTTTATACATCAACTTGAAGTGTACAGAAACTCTCCTTGTGACAAGGCTAAGGCTTGGAATCTACCTACATACTAGTTACTAGATGTTATGCTGCATTGTTAATTTGGCTGCTACCTGTCATCCTATTAAGCCACAGGTGTAGTAGTATGAATGTGACAGAACATGATGGAGAAGTTGTTTGTCACAAGAATATTCAGTTTTGTATACTGTGTTAATCAGTATTTTATCTTTCTCTACAATAAAGTTCTTCCATAAAGTTCATGAAAAAGAGTTAACGAAACGTACCACCTCTTGGGCAGAGGTTACAGAAAACTTAGAAATGTGCTTTTATTACCTACCAAATAGTTAGGTGAGTATTTTTCTATGAGAGTCCAGTATTTTGATTATTCAAGTATATTTTGTGTGAGATGAAAGGTACTAAATGGCATCGCTATTGGAGGCATTTTTAATTTCTAATACACCACCATGGACATCACTCAGTACTTGTGATATAGATTGTATGAGCTGGTAGCATGGTTGGTGTAGTAGGTAGGGTATGTGCAGGATGATCTGGTGTTTTATTCCTGGCAGGGGCAAGAGACATTTTTCTACTCCAAAAACACCCAGACTAGCTTTGCTCCCCACCTATTTGAAGGGTACTGTCTTATGTTGGGGATAAAGCAGCCAGGGCATGAAGCTGACCACTTGCCTCCAACAAGTGCCATGTTTAAGTATGAGGTTTAAGAATGAGTGGAACTATACCTCTGCTCCTCCTGTATGCCTGATCAGAATGCATAGGGTCACCTTTAACATGACCTTGTGGTATAGCTGCACATCAGTAAGAGTTAAGTATTACTAGTGATGGGTAAACCTGTAACAACAAAGACATGATTAATACATGTGTGAAGGGAAGGTGAATGGTACAGTAATGAGGATTAGAAGTAGTTTCAATAGATGAGAAACACAGTTTTAATCTGCACAGCCTGTAGAATTTGTAGTGGACAGAGTGGCACTGGGACAGGCTTATCTCAAGTTATTTCATTTTCCTGTCAGCCAACATTCAATCAGTGCTTCATATTTATTAATCTGTCATTGGTGGGAGGGGCAGTAGATTATGAATGGCTATAGTACCAAGAAGCTGAGTTTCATCCCACACCAAGAATAAGAAAGAATATTGAAAGTGTAATATTCAGTGTTATTTTATTGTCTTGGATAAAATACAGACGCAACTTATGTAGGAGCTACAGTGCTGACATTTTGGAGATGTTACATTCTTCACTTTCAGTATCTGTAAAACTGAAAATCAACCTTCCAGAACCTGCTACAGTTTTTTTTTTTTGAGCATTACTTTTGTCACATCTCTAATAGTGTGCATTTTGTAGTTCCACAGGACCATTTGAAGTACTTAATTGGATAGTAATGCCTTTGTCTGTCATGTAGCCTATACTGCAGCATATATACTAGTAGTGAAAATTCTTCACTTGTTCAAGTACTGTATTATCTACAACAGTTGTTACTGTTATGGTTTTTTTGTCTTTAAAAGTAATTATTTATGTTTTTGAGGTAGATATGTTCATATTATATTCATTGTTCATATCAATATAACATAAAAATGTACCAGAAGTAATACTCATACAAGTTTCGTCAAACCATCGTGATAGCCTTAACACTCTGACCAAATGACAAATTCAACCAAATATTTCTGTGTGGGAACTTCTTGGAGTTTTTACATCTGCATGAGTATATTTTTAAAAAATAGGGCATCAAAATGCAGAGAAGAGTAATTTATTAATTTCATCCTTACTCTTTCATAATTACAAAGTGAGCATTTGGTATGCAGTCAAAGATTAAACTTTTGACTTCAGTAGCTTGGTTAGTTTATTGGGTGACTGTTTTGTGTTAATTGATAAAGGAAGTTTATTTTATGTCTGTAGCAAATCTTCATGATAGTTTGGAACTCTGCAGTTTTAAGTGTAGACTCATTTGAGGCCATGATTTATTTTCACTGGTTCAATATTTAAGCCACAATTTTCAACAGTTTCAACCAACAAGTGCACACAACTGTCATTTAATTCACAATAATATTTTTGTAAACATTGAATTCCTACATGTTCAGACCTAACTGGTCCATCTTCAGGGAGAACATTATTTGGTGTTATACAAAACGGTTATTAAACAATATTTTGATCTGTTGCACATCTGGAAGAACTGGTGGGATTCTTACATGTGGACTGAGTATGTGTAGCAAACAGAATTGTTACACAGCAAATTGGAGCAGCATGTGGAAGTGTGGTACCATCAATACAGCCACATGCTGCTCCAATTTACTGTGCAACACTACACATATTCAGTCCACTCAGAAGAATCTCACCAGTTCTTACACAAATACAACAGATCAAAATACTGTTTAGTGACTGCTTTGTACAAAATCAACTAATGTTTCCCCTGATGTTGGACCAGTAAGGTCCAAAACATGCAGGAGTTCAATGTTTTTAAAAATATTATTGTGAATTAAATGGCAGTTGTGTGCTTTTGTTGGTTGAAAATGTGGAAATTGAAATATATTGGTCAGAATGAACAATATAAATTTTAAGCCACAATAATTCCCATTGACTAGTATTGCACTAGGAAATGGAAAGGCACAATTACTGAGCCATCATTACCTGTATGATATTATGGAAAATATCTGACATTGCTTTAAATGCCTTTACTTATAAGCTTGTGGTTAAATGATAAGGAACACATTATGGTAATCCTCAGCTTAGTGATTCCTTGAGTGCCTTTAGATATAAGTCAGTTAAAAGATCTACCAAAATCTATTTCCATAAAAGAAAGTAGAGGTTATTCATTGATACATATAATTTATTATTCAGTTGATTTCTTCATATAACTGAGGTTATGAAACCTTGAAGCTTGATATTATTTTCTTTATCCTAGTACAGATCTCGTACTACTGTTACCTATTTTAAAGTCCACTGTCATCATGGTGTGTTGGAGTTTTTCAGTAGACAGTTATTCCTAATGTGTGTTTTCAAGGATTAAAATTCTAATATAAACACAAATTTTATTCTGTTATAAAAAGAATATTTCAAACAATTCTCATGATGTAAACATATGAAGACTGTTGTAGTTGTACGGCATCATAATTTCTTTCCTTTGCCACTAAGTGCCACTGATAATTGAAATTTCATCTTTCTTGTAATGTTCTGAAGGTTTCTATGAATCTTTGATGAGATAACTGAACCCCACTATCTCTCCACACATCACACCCTTACCCAAGTCATCCATATTTACAGTTTCTCTTACAGTGTCTCAAACACATACTGTAGAGTCTCAAAATCCATGACCCTTCCATGATCATCAGTTTTAATACCATTGTAACCTAATATGACTGGTTCCAACAAACTGGATGAGACCACATATTTGGAGGCAGCTTTCTGCAGTCTCATGCTGCTACAGAGATCACTTCATGCTTTGTCATGCTTTGTCTTTCCCTGAGGGAGACTGAATTCTTTTGTGTTTTATGCAAAAAGGCTCTCTTCAATTATTTAATGTATTTTATGCTTCCAAAAATATTTTGTTAGAAATAACCTTATGCCTTTTATGCAATTGGAGGTTATTTTATATTTTTATTGCTGTTATTTTGTAAGTTCTTCAAAGCAAATGGGTGTTTACATTGAGAATGGAGACTCTGCTGTACTGTATAGCTTCCAGGGATAAGCACAGTATAGATACATCAACCAGCAGTCTTTCATTTTGGCCATAGGACAGTGGCACAAATAAGAACTTCTCTTTTCATAAAACCGACAGAGTTAATCTTGTACAAATATTCCTTCCCACAAAATGAAAATGTGTGTTCATATTATAGAAAGATGCCCTTATTTCAACCATGCATCTTTTTTAATTGGTATCACATTTGTTACTGCTGTCATTCTCTCAAGTTAGTACAAAATGAAAATGAAGGGAACATTTAAACAATCATGCAAGTCTACCTTTAATATATGAGATTAGTTTAGTGAAGAATTATCATTCAGGGAAGGAATCAAACTTGCATAACACTGATTAGATAATTTTGAAATTACAGACGAGGTACAGGGTTTCACAGCTGTTCTCTTAGTTTTTCATGGTGAAGAGATGGGTAAAAGGTATAAAAACTTGTCTCTTGATGCAAACTGGTCAGACTGCAGGGTTAATCTAATGAATTTCCAGCTGGGTCTTAATGTATCAAACACACAAAAGTATAAGTAAAAACTGGTTGTTGACTCTTTGATTGTACATATGTACAGAATAACTTGAAATATCTTTGTAAATTGTGGCATACTTCTGCCTCAGAAAGTTTGAAATTTGTGTGTAATCCATAAATGTCTGGCTCCAACTGTCAGGTAGCAGTCATATTGAAATAATGTAGTACATGAGCCTTAACAACACATGATGTGTTCTGTTGTGTGTATTGCAAATGTTAAGAGTATCATAATGGATAAAAAAGATCAGAGTTACTGAAAGGAGAAAGTGCTTCTGTTAATGATTAAATTGCATTTGAAAATAATGGGATGATAGTTTACAAGAGAAAAGTTACATAAAGGTAACTGAATTTGTGTTTAAAGTGAGTTGAAATGTATACCATTAGCAGAACTACGAATTCTAGTCTACTTAATAAGTTTTTACTTTCTTTTTTGAAAAATTCAAAATATTAGGAAATATCTGTGGCATGTGAATGAATTTAAATATTTGGAATTTACAGAATGTTATTATTATGATCACATGAAATTATCTTAGTTATTCCTGAAAAGCAGTTTTGTTATTGATGTACATGTCATCATATTTTAAGCACCATAAATCTAGGTTACTACTGTTACAGCACGGTTTTGTTCGTTTGCTGAAGTGCACGTACATGTTTAACTTACAGTACCTTCCTCCACTTTTTTTTTATTAACACTTTTAGTAAGGTGTGTGTCTAAATTTGTTGAGCACCTTTGTGCTGTGGCAGTGTAATTCTAGATTAATATTGTACTTTTAAATTATGGTAGGTTCAGGTTTGTTTGGTCTGGAAGTAACTTATATATCTTTGTTGCTGAATATCTTTGTGATTTTTATTAAGAGCTGAAATTGACCTTGATTCACCATGTCAGTTCCTTCACATTAAGTTCTAAGTGGAAGTTCCTTCCAGGTCAAACACCCACTAAGGACATTTTAAGGGATATGTTGGAAGGTGTTGATTCTAAACTTTTGAAACTTGTTTAAGGACACTGTATGTTATCCATTAGAAAGAATTAATGGGTACTGCAATATATATGAATTGTAAGCTGTGCATATATTTTAAAAACTTCAGACCATTATTGTAAGTTTTGTGAAAAATACAACACTACAAATCAAGTAATTTGTTAAACATGAAACCATGAATGTTCCTACTACAGTATCAGATACATGTTAATAGTCCTCATATTCTTTCCTTCATTTCATTTTAAATACCATATTTTTCGATAGATAATGCGCGTGTTATCTATACAAAAAAGGTCTAAATTCGTAAAAAATTAACATG
>JGI24700J35501_10930133_pt1 | contig 11612 bp, 9 predicted proteins | sample TergutTh196P1_FD_35501 | JGI IMG/M metagenome (IMG submission 35501) | reverse complement strand
TATATATATATATATATATATATATATATATATATATATATATATATACTGAATAATGAATTGAAAACTTTTGGAAGAAAGCGATAATCTGGGTAGCCAGAGTCAGGGCCAAGAGTCCTCCAGCAGAACACATACATTCAAAACTACCATCATTACCAGTGACTAAATTGTAATACTGTATTTTATCTTCAAGTAACAGGTTTTTTTGGCGTGGTATTTATGATTTATATTATTTTGTTCAATGTACCAGCACTGTGGGCCGGGATAGCGTAGTCGGTATAACGACTCGCTACGGGCTAGATGGTGCGGGGATTACATTCCAGAAGGGTCGAGGTTTTCCGTGCCGTCCAGACCGCTCTGGGGCCCACCCAGCCTCCTATACAATGGAAACCGGGTCAGTCCCGGGGCTAAAGCGGCCCGGGCGTGAAATTAACCACATAACCCAATCTAGCGCCGAGATTGAAGAAAGAATAGAGTTAAACCACTTCTACCCCTCTGACCCTTCGTGGCTTGTTACCTTTACCTTTACCTTTATGTCTGTACACTAGTCCATTAAGAGTTTCAATTTCATTTATTGTGTTAATGGCAGTGGTTACGCAGATTTAATTTAAGCTGTTTCCAGAAGCAATCTTTACAGAATATAAGATGGGTTCAACTGTATTTTATTTTGTATGTCTTATGCTATTCAAAAGATCTATAAATACTAGGCACTACCGTACAACATTTAGTCACTACTGCGACGTGTTGCCCGGGATTTGTGCACTCCTGGCGTAATGTCTTGTTTTAACTTCCCCTGACATGTGAATGCAAAATACTGGCGAGCCACTTAGTTAGGGTGAATGCGCCTAGTTACAATTAGTTGCGTTTAAATTTCAGAGGAAAGGGCATACTAAATCTCGAAGTAAGACTGGCTATTTAACGACGCTGGTCATTTGAATAAAGTGACATTGGAAAACGATTAACCCAAAAATGCGATCTGGTCTCTTCGAAGGCTTATCCCAAAAATCGTTAGGACGGACTAAGTAAACCCATGAATGCTTGTATCCAGTCAGATATTCAACTTTCGTATTTCGTGTACACAAAGCGGGCCCCAACTTGTTTGGCGTTAAATTAACATGGTCAATAGAAAATCCAATACCCAGTGTGACAGAACTTGCGATTTTTTGGGGTAGTAGGAGATATTAATTTTATACTTATTTAATAAAATTCCACAATATGAAAATGCAGTATCAATCGATATCACCAACTTGGCATAAAGTGCTGACCACTGATTGACATGGTGATTTTTTCCTCTCCTGGCAAATGCTGGTAGGCCACGACCTGTTCTTATTACGTACCATATGCCGTACATCAATTCGTTCATCGTACTGTACAACATATGTAGTTTGTCTTTGTGCTATTGCCATTGCACTCTATGAAATTTCGCGTCCTAGTAGCCATAGTTAAGCAATGAAATGGCAACGTAAGAACGTAAGCGCCAAAGTACCCCACCCTCTTCGCACATTACGAGCCATCTTTCGGCCATTTAGAAGGGATCTAGGAGGCTGTGCTATCGAGCTGGTTAAGCGTGTGGCCCCTGCAGAAGGACGTCAGTACACAACAAACAGCGAACATTTGTTTTATTTTGCCTCAAACAGTACAATACAATTTCGTTGATGTGCCGTTTTGTGCAGCCGGAATTCCCAAAGGCTCGAAATCGTGTTGGAATGCATAGTCAGAGGCTACGCCCAAGTTCTGACAGATGAGTTTCGACGATCATATGTGGATATTTCAGCATCGATTGGGTTATTCAAGGGTTGACTGCAGTCCCTAAAAAAATCTGTGAAAATGGCATACACCGTAACTGTCGATCCTATGGGCGGATTACTTAATTGTATTGTGCATGAGAAGCTCCGGATTCGTCATTCGGAGATGGTCTGGCTTGGTACAGTTTGTGTATGTGCATGAATGTCAAAGCTGAATTAGTAACCTAGAAACAAGATGTCAGGAGGGGAACGCAAAAAGCGAACTTCCAGGGGTCAAGGATGGGAAGAAGCTGGGGCAGAATTTTATCAGGAGAGCTATCCAGCCGACGTGGATTTGGAAGTACTGCAGCGTGACCCATCCCATATTGCAACCCTTTTGCCAAGCAAACAGTCCAGGGCAGGTATGCATGTGCTAACTAATTACCCCAGCATTGCACTTTGTGGTTGTTGCGTGGTTGTATTTTGAATCACATTTTTAAGTGAAATGCTTGTTGGGATGATTAAACTTTCAAGTCTTTAGCTGTACACCCAGAACTTGGAATAGGCCTGTTAAAATACAGGAACAAAGTTACAAAATTCCATAACAATTTGGTGGCATGTATTTGAAACCACTGAATACGATTCACACTAGTAGGAAGAATGTGGTTCACATGTCAGTTATGGTGCAGAATGCCCCTCACAGCTATGTAAAAAAGTCTAAATTTTAATTTATTAGTGATGTGTTCTTTAACAAATACACACTTGAGCTGGAATCATGGGTTAGTGACTGGGTCAGTCATGGTGACCTCCAGCTGAAGTGCAGAACCATGACTTGAACTGTCAGAAATTTACCCCAACAAGATGTGGAACTTTAGAACCATGGTATGATATTATTTGAATTCTTATATCAGCATCACATAAGAAAGCAGTGATTAAAAAACAGAACTGTGTTGCATGGATTATCAAAATAGAAACAACTTTGCTTAAATTGTGTCTTGCCCCATCCTGTAATTTCCTTGTTACAATTTCAAAAGCAGATATGTTAGTGAACAGTTACATGGGAAGAGTTGCTATCATAGGAATGTGATACGTTTGCCAGTGACAGAACCTGAAAACCTAAGAGCATATAAAGTTCATTTTGTTTCATTCAGTTACAGGGAAGCAGACAAAGCCTGCTTGTTGATAATCATAACAGTTAAACTTCCATTAGCTGAGATTTGCCACATGTTAAGATATCATTATGCAGTTGTCAGATTATTTTGAACATAAATGTTGCACATAGAATCAGAATATTGATAAGTGCTGGTTTATGCAAAATTGACATTCTGTAGAGAGCATAAGTTGTTTCCAACAAATGGCCATTATGTTGCTGTTTTGTATTTTATACATGGGATTTTATACTTTGTTCTAATTTGAATTAATTGTCAGTATTGTTTAACCCTCATACTTGTAAATGTGAAGTCCACCAGTAATGATTTTTATCTGTTGCATCAATACTTGCCAGGTGATCTTACACTTTTCTGCAGTCTAATGTCGCTCTCAAAATGAGCGCCACTTGAAGTAATATTTTATACTACGCAGAAGAGGCTGGGTGGTGGGAAATTAAATGAAAAAGAATGTCCTGACCTTCACATGTAAGGTACAAGTCATGAGGAACTGGTAGGAAATAGTGAGAGTAGATGAAGGGTAGGAATTTTCAGGGGACAAATCCAAGACACACTCTGGGAAGACAAAGGAGAGTGGAAATGTATTGTGAAATGACAAGCCATAAAAATGGATATGTTATTGTTGATGTTCTGCAATGAATACTGTCACATTCTGCAGCCTGGCAGAACTGTGCTTTGCCAGCACAGGATTGTTCCCTGTAGCATACACTACTGCTATCATTTTATGCCAATAAAACTCTGTCCTAACCAGAGAAATGCAAGATACAGGAATTTCCTTGAGCAGTTGCTGGTCAATAAATATTCTATGATGGACGAAGCTTAGAAGTACTTCATCATGTGCCCACCACCGAATCATACTTGAGCAAATGCGATCCAGTTTACATCATTAGGAACTATAACCATATAGTTTTTACCAGTTTTCAAAGAGTAGTTATTAGCTCACCTGTTTCACATTAAGGTTGTGTTCAGTCTCAGAGTGGAGACTATCTACCCTTTAGTGAGGCTTTTGTGATTTTCCTCATTTCATCCAAGGAAAATGTGGAATTAGTACGTTAAAGTGGTCCATAAGCATATATCCTCCGTTCAGTATTTGTGATCATTTTATGATCTGAGAAAGAAAGAAAACATTAGTTTATTAATTTTATTATTGTTCTGTAAAACCTCATCTAGGCTGTCCTTTATATTATTAGGAAAATTAATGGATTTGTGCACACTGTATGCTGCACACAATGACAGTGTGTGGGTTGTGAGTTGCAGTGTGCAGAAAGTTATGTTATGTTTGTCATCACGTTGGTTTGTCCATTATATGGTCCATGCATGCATTGGTACAATTACTGCACAGTGCTGTGATTTTCGTGATGTAACCCTACTTGCCTCAACACATAGTGTTTTATAACCATGCACATAAGGTGTAATAACTGTGCAGTCATGGTCTTGTGTGTGTATAAACTTCAAATCTTGATATGCATGCTCACAAACGATACAGTGAAGTCTGGCTTGTCTTTGTAGTCATCCCCATGAGAACCTAGATGCTTCCAAGGAACTTGTATCTGAGGATTACTGTAAGCTGACGTGTTTTGAGGACAGCAGGTCACGTGTTTTTGAATTTTAACAGTACCAGATTCTGTGTAACATAGAAGAAACTGGACAGAATACACTGGAAGAACATGCTCACACAGGATTCTAAAAAATATAACATGAAGGGGATGCATAGGAAGACCTATAAAGAGATGGAAAGATTTTGTTTTCTGATAGCCATTTCAGGGCCATAGATTTTGACATTGGGAAGGATGATGATGATGATGACAGCTTGAAACCTGTTGGTGTAGAATGTCATCAAACTAAACCATGTGTTCCGAGTCTGCTAAGGGCTTGTCCTGGGGCACTTTATATTGGTGTTCATTGCATTTACAGCAACTAGTAAGCGTGTCCGAGGAGAGGTGAAGCCCACCCTGCGCCGTCGCACATCCACTCGCTCACGATACTCTAGCACCACTCGACGGACCTCCACAGCACACGACGTACACGTGGCCATGTTGCCAGATCTGTCAGGTTTGTCTAATGAATCGTAGTTCCCAATTTAATGATGTCATGTCTGAAATATGCGTGCAGAACCTTCAGACGGAGAGATTTTGATTTCAAGGTTATGATATTTTAAGATATCATTTCTTGGTTGTGTCCAAAAATTTGAGGAAGAATTTTGTCAATCCTGTTGGTTACTTACATATAAAATCTATGGGTTCTTAGAATTACATAATTCTTGTGACCTTCACAAGGTGTTATGGTTACTGTGAAAATATCCTCATTGTCACCATGGTTCCAGTGCTTTTCTTTTGTAGGAAAGAACTGGGAACAGAATAACTTGGAATTGCCCCCATGAATGTAACAATAAAGGTAACTTTCTTTTTTTACTTTCACTCACTGTGCTATAATTATTAGTTTTCTAGACACATAGCATGATGGACAGAAAATGTTAAGCATATGTAGGTTTATAGGTAACTCCATGGTACAGGGACTTCTGGGCCAAGAAATGTCCTTACTGGACATGAAGGTTCATCGTGTTTAGCAGAACATGGTTATTTGGCCCTATCCAGTGATAATTCACATCTACACAACCCGTTTTCTTAGAATAATTGAATGTTATGTTGTATCTACTCAGAGTTTCTCAAAATGAGATTTTATACCAAAATGTTGGGTGTATGATCCTTGGGTCCCATGTGTGGTGCATGTTCACCTATCTCCTTCATTTAATTATACTGATACAGTTAGGTGAAAATAATAAATTGTGAATCACCTCATGTAATTTTCTTCAGTCCTTGGTTTCTTCATTTTTCTTTAGTGACAGTGTTTGTATAAGCACTTTTCTCAAATACCTTCAGTCTCTGTTCTCAGACTGAAATCAAATTTCATACCCATGTAAAACATTGGGCAGAATGATTGGTTTATGTATTTTAATCTTTAGCTGTGAAGTTCTGAATGTCATTGTGCTTCTGAACAGTAACACCAGACTTTCCACTTCTTGCAGAAAACTTGTCGAATGAGGAACGGACATGGGAAGAGATTATGCAGATCAAGGCTATGCCTGTCAGCATGATGCAGAAGAAGGAGTTGAAGGCCAAGTTGCAGGTTGGTCACATTCTAGTTGTGTTTTGTTGCATCATCCAGAAACAAGTGACTGACTCATTTAATTCATTTCAGACTGCCACAAAGCTGCGCCTGCAGGGTTTTGAGCAGTTCAAGTGGCAACGCAGAAAAGTCTGGCAGCAGATGAAGAGTCGCTGGAAAGAAACATACTCCAAATTGGAGCTGTGGCACCACAGTTTGAAGAAGATTGAGGGTACCTTTGGGACCGGCATTGTAGCATATTTCCTATTCATAAAATGGCTCATGTTTCTTAATCTGTTTATCTTCCTGCTTATACTCTTCTTCATCATCATTCCAACATTAGTTTTGGTGCCACAGGGACTGTCTGGAAACAGTACAGATGATGAGTGCTCAAGGAACTATTCAGACTCATCAGAAGAGTTCAATTTCCTAGACTGGGTGCAGGGCACTGGGAGTATGGAACGAACTATTGCATTCTATGGTTTTTACCCAGAGAGGCTAAGTGCAGATGGAGTCACTCACCTCTACAACTTGTCTCTTGCATACATTGCAATTACGGTAATTTACCTCCTTGGTTGTCTAGCAGTGATTGTAAAGTCTGCAGCACATGGCTTCAAAGAGCGCCTTATAGAAGGGGAGGGTCAGTTCTACCAGTACTGCAGCTTAGTGTTTGGAGGTTGGGACTACTGCATACACAATGAGAAGTCTGCTAGAATGAAGCAAAAGGCACTGTACAATGAGATGAAAGCCTGTCTAGAGGCTGAGAGGTCGGAGGAAGAGCGGCAGAATCGTTCCCGGGATGAGATGATAAAACTGGTAATCACACGCTGTATCATTAACTTGATTTGTCTGGTGGTATTATCTGGGGCACTTGCCCTTATCTACTACGCATTTGAGTTCTCTCAGGAGGAACTGAGAAGGGATTACCTCCAGAATCCAAATACAGATCTAGAATATCTGTACAGACTTGTTCTGGAATTCCTCCCATCCATCACTATAGTGGCCCTGAACCTGCTGGTGCCAAACTTGTTTGCATACCTGGTGTCATTTGAAAGGTACAGACCACTATTTGTAGTGCGGATCACACTGCTACGGACAGTTCTGCTGCGCCTTGCATCTCTCATCATGCTAATGTACTCGCTGAAGAACATCATCGTCTGTGACCAGCCAGAAGGCTGCAGCTGCGAGGACAACCCAATATGCTGGGAAACATTCGTTGGCCAACAGGTGTACAAGTTAGTTATCTTGGATTTCATCACCCACATTCTCATCACATTCACACTCAATTGGCCTCGAATGCTGATTGCAAAGTATTCAAAGAGCAAAGTTGCCAAGTTTGTTGGTGAGCAGGAATTTGACCTGCCAAAGAATGTTTTGGATGTGGTATATAGCCAGACTCTGTGCTGGCTTGGCAGTTTCTATGCCCCAGTTTTACCACTTATGGCCGTGTTGCAGTGTTTCCTGCTGTTTCACATAAAGAAGTTTGCCTGCCTGGTGAACAGTAAACCTTCATCTGACGTGTACCGTGCATCACGCTCCAAATCCCTTTTCATGATGGTGCTGCTCATTTCGTTTATTGTTGCAGTGGTGCCAGTAGCTTTTGCCATTGCTGAAATCCCACCTTCCAAGTCCTGTGGACCATTCCAAGGGTTTTCAACCACATGGTCTGTAGTGGTAGACTCATTTGAACAATTGCCAGTATGGATCCAATCCATTCTATTCTTCTTTGGGACAGCAGGCTTTGCAATACCATTATTTATTATATTGGTCCTTTGTTTGTACTACTTCTCTGCTGTTTCGGCAGCCAATAAACAGATGGTTATGGTCCTGAAAAACCAGCTAGTGCTGGAGGGTCACGACAAGCAGTTCCTTCTGAACCGACTCAGTGCATTCATCAAACAGCAACAGGAACATCAGAAAGCCATGCGGCATGTTGAAATGACCAACCTTGACCTTTCCAATGCCACTTAAAGTTGATTGGTACTTCAGTATTTTAATGTAGGGTCAGTGAAAGATTAGTCAAGTTGAGAATTTATATTCATGACAGGTTGCTCATTGTGATACATGGTTAGAGCATAACCAAACTGCAAGGTACAACAGTAACTGTAGTTTCATACAATCTCCCGTGTAGTTATAGGGCTAGAACTGAAGAAATGATATGCTGGCCTGCCAGAATGAAGAAACAGATGAAGTCTGCCACTCTGACATTATCTGCTAGTTTATTTGAAAGCTTACATGCATTTTAAAAAGTACCTACTTATTCACCAAATCAAAACATATTTTAGACAGAAGCTGTTGGTGATATGACCAGTTTGTATATTATACATCTTTTGTTATTGTCTTGGAGCTGTGCATGCTACGTGTGTGTGTGTGTGTTGTCCAACAATCCCCCCATTGAATTCCAAGGAACTGTGTGATATTTATGCAGTTTGAGGTCATCTAACCATATTTTGTGATTCAGCATTCCAATGCCATCATTGTAAACAGTAGTACAGTTTAAGGTATAATATGAAAAATGTATTTGATACACTGTTTACAAAAAGTACGCAGCTTTTGCTAAAATCAAATTAACAACACTGACCACTCAAAATGTTTTTGATTTGACGATTCAAGATCAATTATTGCAGCCGAGTGCAAGGTTTCTTGTGAACAAAAGTATGTTAAATGGACCATCTTTTGAAGCAAGTTTTCAGTGAAAGCACCTTTTTTTTTAAGTAGGTCTTACCTAATCTGCTTATTAAAACAATAAAAATTGTTTTTGCTTCATGTTTAGTGTCCAGAGACCAGCAGTGTAAGGTTTACTACATGTAACATTGATGGAAATAAGTGGGCCACACCCTATTAGACATTTTGTTCATTCCTAGGGATCCCAAAAATAACCTATTTGATTGATGTTTTGCATGGCTGTTTCCAGTGTGTCACACTAACTTTTCTTTTTGAGAGAAGACAAGATAGAAACCACACAAACCTGCAATTCTGTAAATGGGCAAGAGCAGTGGCTCTTTGACTTTATCTCTCATCTACCGCAGTAGAACACCAAAGTAATTTTATTAATTTGGAAGCATGACCACCCATTTATTCCCCTGACTAGTCTGATCACATGTGGGACAGGAAAGAAGCCACAGCCAGCATGTCTGTAGCATAGGGTAAGCATTAAGACAACATCTGTGATACTGTTGACCTCCCTCTTTTATTTTTCCTGCGTAAAGACAAATGGAACTTAACAGTTACTCATACAGAAGTAGTAAGTATTAACAGCAAAAATTATATTGTTCTGACAGTAATTGTAAGTTTGTGGTTTAGAATGACAGCCAGATCATTGCATAACTTTAAAAAGTGTGGAATATTTATCAGACAGAAGAAGAGAGCCTTTGCCCAAAACAAGATGGCTGGAACAGCTCTTCAGTGCCAAAGGGACCATAACAGGCCTATAAGAGTTTACACATAATATGAGGATATATTTCCACATTTTGCAAGAAAAAAATCACCACGTCAGCACGGTCCAGCTGGTCAAATCACTGTGATGGGACAGACATCACTGAATGCAGCTGACACTTCTTATTCTGTATTAGAGTGTCCCAAAGTACCCTTGTGCTTACCAGTGTAACATGGCAGTGTGCATTTTATATTTACCTGGACATATCTTCATTATTATAGGTGTTAACAAGCCAGAGTGTAGCTGTTCTATAAAGAAATCCACTAGTGTGTTACAGAAATCACAGTAATGTCATTTTTACTAAATTTTATATCAATTTAAAAGTTTTGATATTCTCCTTTAGGATAATTTTGATACACAGATCGGACTGTAGCCACTGCAGCAGCATGGACAATTGAAACCAAAGAATGTGAGAAACTTGTGAAATAACTGGCTGTGAAATACTGTGCTTATTGTTAGTAGATATGTCATATACATGTAGTAGTTGAGACATTGTCAGTACTGATGTAGAGGGATGCAGTTCCATTGTTGTTTCCTTCGTAGCACAGTGATCCTGCAGGGCTTGCATTTCATTTCTCAGTATTTCAGCATTTCTTATGCCAGTTAGTATAAAGCCGCCAATTACTATTCATGTCTGACTGCAGAAAATCTGGTGCTCCAACAGACAGTAACAGAGCAAGGGCAGCTGGAGGAGTCAAGAGTGATTGATATTTACCCTTCTTTTAGTAACATGCTGCTGAAAATTTACAAATTTTTTGCTGCCAGTTCCCAATATTCTCCTGGCTCTTCTTTCTGTACAATTATTGTCCAATTGACGAACAGGCTCTTGTGGTGCACTGTGCTACCAACCAAGCCATTGTAATCTTTACAGTAACTAGTAGTAGTGATATAATCTGAAGCACTTTCTAGCTCAACCATCTTGTGTATGCAGTGGCTTTCATCTTTCATTTTCCCTGCAGATGAATGCTGAGACCATCTGCAGATCAGGATAGGTGAGAGGAGTTTAGACAGGGTCCTGTGTATATGTTGATCTTAATTTATAATTCAAAACTGTACCAAAGAGAAAGTATCCAAATAACAAGCATTACTCATATGTTTATTTTCATTTCATCAATATCTGCATTCTGTCATTCACTTTCAACCCTGTAAGGATCGTAGGTTGATATACAGAACATTGTTGATTCTTCATTGTGTTAATTTTTGGAAGTCAGCTTTGCTGTACAATTTCCAGCATACACTGACACTAACAAAGATCTCACTTCCATCTAATATAATGTGGAAGGTGCAGCTAATGTAGTGCACCAATCTTGTGGAAGCTCTTATAACATGCAAGTAAATACAACCACATACTAACAAACAAACTGATTTACTAAATCATAATAAAGAAAATAATACCTTCATGAAGTAGCTTACTTGCAAAGTAATACCCAATATTACGGACTGGCTTCGTGTTATACAATCAATATATAAACATGCCTTTAAGCCACATGAAGGGCTAGCCGAAACACAACTCAACACACACACACACACACGGAGCCAGCACGAACCCTTTGGGCTTGCCTGAGGATACGACAAAACCAAATTTCGTCTCCCAGCCTGGACATAATTTTGGCCCAAGAAAACTGCTCAGCCGACCAAACAGGAGCTAATCTAGGAGAACAGTTTCAGGTCCCAGGTAGGACAGAAACGGTAAGGGGGAGAGGGGCAAACAGGTTTACACAGCGCAGGTCCGATGTCCGAGGATTGAGGCTAAACACGGCACAGTAGTAACCCGTGAATGTTGTGATTCTGAGGTTGAGTGGCTACTGGAGTGAGATGCTCAACTTGGATATTCACCTCAAGATCCTACAGGATGTGCTGGGACATCAGCAAGGACAAGGATGATGAATGCTAAACTCTTGGACTTAAAAGACAGTTTTCAGACCAGCTTTCACTGACAAGGCCGTCTCCTGTACCACGGCAACACTGACTCAGAGCCACTGCAGTGTGAGATACCTACCAGCCATACCCAAACACACGTGGCTTTTCAATAATGGTCTACATCCCTTAAATGTTATTCACTAAAATTAAATTAATTAATCTGTCATCAGCAGTAGTTGAATGTGTTTTTTTTGCCTTATGCCCCCCCCCAATGCACAGATGGAATAATGTAACTGGAAGGTATGCTTCAGTTTAAGGAGA
>JGI24700J35501_10930134_pt1 | contig 11624 bp, 7 predicted proteins | sample TergutTh196P1_FD_35501 | JGI IMG/M metagenome (IMG submission 35501) | reverse complement strand
CCTCTCCCCCCACCCCCCCACCCCAAATCTCACTACCAGAAAACAGAATTGAATATTAGAGTACCGTCTTTAGCCAATTAATTGCCTTATTGATACAGCATTTGCCCCACATATTTAGGATTTATAACTTGACTTCACCCTCTGTGTGACTGCCTTCTTGCTTTATGCATCAGCAGTTTTGTTGTTTGTACAGCTGACACCATGACTCAGCTGGCTTTATTTGGAAGCAGAAAACAAGTAAATACTGCTTCCTTTGAAGGTGAACTCCCATGTTTTTTAGCTTTCTGTAAAACTTCAGAATTTAAGTATGGCTGAGATGGAAGCACAGAAGTTCATCAGTGCGACTTTGTGCACTCCATTTAGAACAGCCCTTTTTAACTTCTCAAATTTTACTCGTTGCTGTCCAGTTGTAATATTTGTGGCATTTGTCCCACAAAATCAGGCCATGTGAATGCTTTGCACTTTGGCAAAGTTTTGGATCACTGATGTTTAAACCAAAGCCACATATGACTTCTTCAGCTTTTTTCTCTAGGCATTTTTGTTTCCACAGAAATTTTTATTAAATTTAAACATGAGACCAAAACTGCTTAGCCAGAGCACATCCCTTTAAAACCCTAAAGAGAATCTCAGTAATATGGAGCTACACTGTGCACCTAGAGTTCTCAATATTTCCACCTAACATAATTAACTCAGAGCTCCCATCCGTGTGATGGAAAGTGTAAGGTGTGAAGGACATGTATGGGTAGCTGAATAGGAGATGATCCCGACGGGAAGGTGGGCGTGTTTGGTGCAGTGCGAGGGGTGTTGAGTACAGGGTGGGCTAGATGACTGCTATTATTGGGAGTGGCAGATTGTTCTACTAGTGCTACACACAGACTGAAAAAAATCAGTCATTTGAGTAGCACGTACTGATTGAGTACACAGTGTGAATGCATTCATGATGGGTTGCAACAGCTTGTCATTTGCCACAAGATATGTACATGTTCATTTGTCATGTGCACGGCAGAGATGATCTTATCAGTGGACTATAGACCTATATGCTGCATCAGACACATTGAATCTTCATAAGGACCCACTACATTTGGTGACACTGTGCAGCACTGACAGTGAATAATCTTGTCATCTTTTGTCACAGGAGGTTATTTTGTGAGCGTTTAGTGTAACATACACTCCTTAACTAACATAGTACCCAGTCCAACTCACAGCTCCACGCAGTACGCAATGCAGGCATACCAAACGTATGCTGCCACATAACCACAATGGGTCCTTGACATTTTTAGCAAATTTAAACTCAGTAACCTCAACAAGGAAATAGCAGACTCCCTGAGGATGATCTCATAGGAGATCGAAACATGTCGGAGTGTTTTAAATGTTTTAAGCGCTCTTAATACTGACTTAGAAAACTAATACATCTTTGTATGAAAAAGTGCATTGGTTGGTGTGAATTAAATTTAGTGAATCAAAATGCATGGTGAAACAATTAAAAAAAACAGGCATTGTCTGAACATCTAATATAATCTAATATGAGTTAGACTGCCTTATCAGAGCAACAGGTTGATGGGAAATAAAATCGCTGGACACAATTTTGTGTTGTAGAACATGGTACCAGTGTGTACTTCTTTATTCACTTGACATTGCATATTACAGGTTCTTGTACTCACAGTGATTAATGTATATATATGTTTGAAATTTATTTTTCTACTGTTTGATATGCATTTGCTCTGTCAGGTCATTTTGCTAAACTTATTTAATTCTCTATTATCAGTGTACATATTGATGTAGCTTTTTCTGGTTTCTGTTGGACAGGCAGAAGGAATATCCGCATATTGCAATACTTCCAACTGGTCTTCATATGTGTGGATTTGATGATGAGAATACTCCCTGCAGAAATACAGCTCGCCATGGAATTTATGTGGTACCATACAGTGATCACAGTAATTATGAAGAACTTTTCACTTTTATTTCACACCTCAAACCCACTGAACTCTATCCCATTGTTAATGAAACAAAGATACCTTCAAAGAAAATTTTGCATTGTAGGCTTATCAGAACACTCCATACTCATACAGAGAGTCTTAATCAACTGTGTCGTGAAAAAAGACAGGAGAGCACAAATTATCAAAATAAAGAGCTTGTAGTTTCATGTGACACAAAAGAATATAAGGTATTACCTGCACCCCTGTGTTGTGACATCAGACACACCAAATCACAACACAGGCCTCGAATTATACAGAGGAAGAAATTATCAAGAATCTTTCAAAAGAAAGGTGTGCAGTTTGAATCTTCTTTCACCTCTGATGATGGTGATGAAACATTAAAAACAGATGTAAAACACACAACAAAATTAGAAACAAAAGATAATTGTTCAGATGTTCAAGTGAAGCTCTTTGATAGGTATTCTGTACATGGGTACTGTAGAGAGAGACCCTCTGAAAACTGGGGAGATGCCAGTAGTTACACAATGCCAAGTCACAGTTCTGGTGGCAGGATTAGTCCATCTAAAAATATAGACACAGAATCTGAAGGATTTGACAGATGTTCTCCCTCATACAACTCTAATACAATAAATGCACAAGGAAACCCCAGTGACGCTGACCATATCTCATTTAACAGTCTCTCTGATGTAACAAAACCACGCACCAAGTCGTTAGATGGTACTGTAGAAAGTGAACAGGAATTTGAAGATGAGGTTTGGTCAGACTCAATTTCAGTGAAAGAAGAAAGGGTACAGGAACTTGACATTAAGTCAGATGGTGAGGTTGGGGACCTTTCAAGACATAGAACTGAGGACACAGTGAAAAATCCCATGGTGTTTATTCCCACTCATTCAAATGTTGCCCAGAGGCTGCTGGAAAGCTCTGAACTGTATAATGCCAAAGAAGAAACACAGATTCACGTTCAGTGGACGTGTCCAAGCAGCTTACGTAAGAGAGGCTGGAACAAGCACCCTAGATTCCACAGTTGCAGCAGAGATTCTGGTATTTTTGTGAGCGCTAAACAGAAGTGTATGTCTCTCAATATTCAAAGACTTCGTCTCCCATGGTTCCCCTGTGATATTAATGCTACACACGTTTGCAAGGCATATGGAATACAATATCAGGCAACACAGATTGCCAGCTGTGAGAGCAACTTTAATAAAGCCTCTGGTGACAGAATTCAGATATCGTCCGTCAAATCCCTACAAACATCAAACTGGACAAGTGCAGAAAACATGCTGCAATCAGATACAGGAAGTTTGTTGCAATTCAGCCCTGCACCAACACTATTAACCTGTTCAGATGCACAGTGTCATAAAGCTTCTGATGACAGAATTCAAATAACATCAGTCACATCCTTACAAACATCAGACTGGTCAAGGGAACCAGACCTGCTGCAATCAGATACAGGAAATTTGTTGCAATTCAGCCCTTTGCCAACGCTGTTAACCTGTTCAGATGCACAGTCCCATGATATAGGGAACCAGGCTGTCACAGGTTATCATACAAACAGCAAGAAGAGCAAGCATATTGCCCTTGTTACTGAGGAGAACAAGGTTACATCAAGGTTGAATACAAGAGACAGGATTACTTCCAACAAAGAAACAAGAACTACATCAGAAAGTTGTTCTCGTTCCTTTGAAGAACCAGATAATTCCATTGTGTCACAGATTGAACAGTCTTTGAATCACTGTCCACTTTCCTCACACGTGCTACAAACTGAAGGACTATGTAGTGTAGCTGTTCAGTGTGAAGAAATGCTTCTGTCACAAAATGCTGCCAGGATCACACCTTCATTCCAACAAATGGAAGTGGTTACTCCTGAATCAGATGGCATGAGGAGTGGTCAGTCAGATAAAAGTGAAGAAAGAATTGTTGCCAGAAGGAAACTGATTTCATCAGAAAATCAACTCTCAAACATATCAGTTGTTGGAAGTAAAAGAAAGAGTGAATGCAGCAGCCCAGAAACCAGTATTGTCATGACAAACAGTGCCAATGTAGGTGGATCATACAGCCCTAAGAAGAGATGTTACCATAAATGTGATGGACAAAAGAATAAAGTCACACTTAGAAGTGACTGCATCTTGCAAAATAATTACAACATCAACACAGGTGGTCAAAGTATGGACCAGAATGAAGCTACCGTATTTGCAGATAAGTCATCTGAGCATAGAAAACATACCAAGGCTGTCAGTAGCACAACTTATAATAGCAAAGAATACAACAGAACACCAGCAGATGAATGTGAGGCATTCGTACGTCCAGGAATGCCTTTATCAGCATATCAGAAGGACTGTAATTACTGGACAAATAGAGATCCATTTTCTATGTATGAAGTTCGCCAAGCAGCAAAACATTTACATGTCCAGAGGAGTGATAGCAAAGAATACAACAGAACACCAGCAGATGAATGTGAGGTGTTCATACGTCCAGGAATGCCTTTGTCAGCATATAAGAAGGGCTGTAATTACTGGACAAATAGAGATCCATTTGCTATGTATGAAATTCGCCAAGCAGCAAAACATTTACGTTTCCAGAGGAGTGATAGCAAAGAATACAACAAAACACCAGCAGATGAATGTGAGGTGTTCGTACGTCCAGGAATGCCTTTGTCAGCGTATCAGAAGGACTGTAATTACTGGACAAATAGAGATCCATTTGCTATGTATGAAGTTCGCCAAGCAGCAAAACATTTACCTTTCCAGAGCAGTAATATACCGATACATAATGTTATTAACTACCCCTCTGGCATTATAATGCATGAGAAGCCTTTGGTTCCCTGTGCTGAAGACAAAAATGGGCAGAAAAACTGAACAAGACTGCAGCATTCTGTCTTTCAAGTGAAATGTTGAATGCTGCAAGTGGTGCATCTCTGAGGCTGCACCAACAGTTGCAGTGTAAATATACATCACCAGGCCTAAGTGAATAACAAACACATAAGGAGTGAAGGGATAAAAACTGTTTTAATGACATTCACAAAGAATCAAAACTAACTTGTTGCAACAAGTTGCTTTTGATTCTGTGTGAATATGATAATAGTTGCATGGAAAGTGTACAGTATAAAATTTCTTTTAATGATATTTGGGTAGTACACACAATTTAATGTAAAGGCAAGAGTTGTCTATGCCTGTGCTTTTCCTGCAGAAAGACCATTAGAAGGGTTGAGTTCACAAGACACATTCTTGGATTCAAACAGATGTAATGAATAACACCCAGATAAGTACAAATGCCAATAGTGGCAATCCATAGGATTGGATCCATTCCAACTAACATTAGTATCATGTGTGAACTGATAATCAGTGACTATGGAATTGTACATGAGACACCAGAAGGATCAGGTGACCTCAGTGATGTGAAGTTGTACCCAAGATACTGAACAGTTCAGATGATCTTTTCAAGAGGACTTTGTTCTATGGAGTGAGTGAATCAGATTACCAAGAATGACCAGACTTTCACAGCACAATGCCAGAAAACATCTCAGACTTCTCATAATCTTCTATACTGCACATAAAAGTACACTATATGAAAATGATACTAGGCAGTGTGTGTCCTGTCAGTTTTTGTCTTGTAAATCTTGTAAAGCAGTATTCCATATGACTTGCTTATTTAATCCATAACTTAAGTTGAGCCTTTTATTACATTGTCATGCACCAATGACAGGCATGTTTCAGTTTTCATAAAATCATCAGTCCCATTATACAGGGTTATTCGAAGTGATTGTCGGGGTTTTAACAACTTGTCATACACAATACGCTTGAGATAGGGGTATATGTATTTTTTTATTTAATAGAACAACACTCCAAGTTTTTGTTACATACCTTACAGGTGCTCTATATGTGCACCCTTTGCGATTCTACAAACAACACGATAATCGAGTTGTAAGCACACAAAACGCCTTCTCACTGCCGTTCGCTGCCATCTTAGTAAACTGCGCTCCAAGCAGAGAAATGTATAACTACTGCACACCGCACATCATAAAGGAGAACTTTGAGAATTTCTTGATCTATTGGTGCAACTATATACTCCTATCTCAAGTGTATTGTGTATGACAAGTTGTTAAAACCCCGACAATCATTTTTAATAACCCTGTATATTGTTTTACATGTATTATTTGTGAATAGTATCCATGTATTAAATATGTAAAATACTTATATACTTATGCCTGCTTGGTTCTAAGTACCGTATTTCCCGGCCCGTAAGATGCACTTTTTTTCCCGAAAAATGTGACCTGAATTCAACCTGCGTCTTATGCGCTGAGGTTAAGTATTATTTCCAAACTTATAAATACCCGTACCCGCATCGAGTGAAAACAACCATGAAGATGATTTTAGTGGTAGTGACAATGATTTTCTGGGTTTCTGTGATGAATAAATTATATTGTGGTTGCTAATTTTGGTATGTAACAATCCTGTTTCCTTCCAATAAATTACTAAAATTAAAATACATTCATCATCATTTTTTTCTAAAATTTTAAACGAAAAAATCACGGTGTGTCTTATGGGCCGGGAAATACAGTAATTATCTTGTATTATCCTGGTATATTTCACTTCATATTTGCATGATTTACGTTATTTTCAGAATGACTATGAACATTGTACAAAATGTGTTGTATTAAAAACAAATCTAAGCCTTACATCTGCTTTCCATGACCTCTGAAAAGAAGCATGATATTTCATGTTCATAGTACTAATTCTGTTAATGGGAATCAAAGTTTAAACCTTTCAGTTCTGAACAGTGCATAAGCTGCATTGCAGAGTGCTGGGTTCAATTTCCAAATTATGCTGCATGTACAGGGTCTGCCAGTGAATCGGGCGATTTTTAAGTGTTAACAAAAAATTAAAAGTGTTGGATATCATGATACAGTTACATTTATAAGGAAGTACATACTTTAGCGTTTGCAGAAATAAGTGAATCAGTGGTCTTGAAACATAACACTGAACATAAAAAAAAAAACAACACATTATTCCACCCGAAATATTACATCCTCAAGATGCCCTCCATTACGCTGCTCACACTCAGCAAGCCGATCATGAACACTACTCATGGCCCTACGTAACACGTCGACTGGGATTCTCCTTAACAGTTGAGCCGGTCTCTTCAAAGTTGTTTACCCAAGTCTTTATGGCATGAGCTGACGGCAATTTACTGTTTCGATGAATCCCGAATTTCTTGCAAAATTCACGTTGGGCGGCAACGTAGCTATCGTTGTTCTTATAAAATGATTTTACGGCGAAAGCATGCTGTGCACCAGTCCACAACTCCATTTCAAACTGAACGCTATTCACGGCCATGCCACCTGGTGGCATCATTCCCCTTCCCAGCTCACGCTAAAAATAGAAAAACACCGTTGCCAAATCGCCCTATTCACTGGTGGACCCTGTATATTGGTCAGTTTTGCCCATTTTTGTAGGAGGGTAGGAGTTGGCATGAAAGAATTAAATTCTGTAATTGAAGTCCAGGGTTGTGCAGATTGCACCAGGAATTTAATTCTAGCAGCAAAAGGTTAATAATGCAACATTTGTGTCTCAAATTAAAAAGTTTTCTATGGGAAAAGTGTGTGTTGAGTTACAGGGTGACACGCTCCATGAATAAATTTTGGTCTGTCTGTGGGCAACATGCAATTTAGTACACAACATGAAGACTGAATAAGTATTTGTATAATTTTACCTGTGTATTTTTCTCTGCATCCTGTGTACAAAAATTTACTAATGATAATAGAAAAAAAATATAAAAAATGCAGTTCACAACCTAAGGTAGTGTTTCTATTTTTATTACATTTTTATAAAATGAGTTGGTAATATATGTCTCAATAAGCAAACAGATCATAGGTTTTCAAAATACTGTACTTTTTTAAATAAACAAATATAAGCTGATTCACATATGAATTTTGTTTTTATCATGACTTTAACAAGAGAATCCATACCACCATCATAAGAAACATGAAAAGTTGTGGACTAAAAGACAGAAAATACATATAACAAGTCATGTACTTTGTTTTCTGTTATTAAAAAATGCAGTATAAATACGAGTACATGTAATGTTGTCTGGAAAGTGGTCCATCCAAACAAACTTATGAAATTCAGTATAGTACTTGACACTATCCCTTCTGCTAGCTTGCTACAGTCTGGAGTGTCTGTGGAAACAGGAACTCTCATGCAGTTATTTAAATGTTCAACGGTTAGTGATGAACTGTACTTTGATGTTTGTGCATCCACTGTTGCAACCCCTGATTCACATAAGCAAGTAGAATCAAAGAGTGGATACAAGTATAATGACATTCATTTCAGAATAGGATACTGTGCAGATGGTACTAAATTCCAGAAGTTTGTGTTACTCAGATTTTCCTTGAACATTGAAGAAATAATTGCAGCACTGTCACTTTTATCCCTCTGTTTCAATGGATTAGTAATGAGACACAGCTGCAAGTTTTCATATCTTTCAAAGGCACCATTAGCATGAACATCAACACTAGAGCTTGGAAAGTGTGTTAGCATACCTTTCATCAGCTGCCTGTTCCATGACTTCAGTTTTCCTTTGAAACTTTCAATCATGCCAGTCATTTTATTAATTGCCTTGTTTTTGCCTCAGAGATCAGTATTTAACTCTTTTATTTTAGTGATAAGATGTATGATAAAAGCAAGATCTGGCAACCACCAAGAATCTTGCTGCAGACAAATCATCTCTGTCCTGAAGAGACTGCACAGTTGCTGGAAGAAGCTCTTGAAACCTGAATAGCACATTTTCTTGACTCAGCTAACAGATTCCTGTGTGTAATATCGAGTCTCCACAACGCTCGTTAAGGGGTATGTGGTGGCACAATCATTTGAGGCACTGCGCTACAAGTCAGAAAGTTTCGGGTTTGATTCAGCCTCTAACAATGAATACCAGGGATATTTCCTGTGGGGTAAAGGCAGCCAGTGCATAGGGCTGACCTTTCCTTGTGCCGATTGTCTAGAAATCTTGGGAGACTCATCCTCCCAGAGCCCTAAGATAGCTTTACCTTTTAATGTGGTGGTTTAAGCAAACAGTTTATCTCCAAAGCTGCGCTGACCACCACACTTCCTTCCCTCCCGACCACTTGCATAAACCCAATTGGCTGACACCACACTACTGAGTCTTTTCACCACCCACACTCTTCCCTGTATAAACTCCACATTGGGACAACAGGCTTTCTTTTGGATTCTGGACCCCTGAAGATGGGACCAATGGGTTGTCCCAAAACATTGGTAACAATTTACCACACTCACTACATAATAACCCAGGAGAGCACAGTTCTCATAAGGCAGTTTGTTTCTCAGCAACATCCATTTAAACTTCCTCCCTCGCCTCCAAGTCGTGCGGTGCATATCACAGCAAGACATCTGGTCACTTGTGTAAAAAGCAACAGAGAGCGAGAAGAAAAAAAAAATTACAGCTAATGATAAAACTGAGGTCATGCGGGAAGTTTGCTGCATTACTTACTGGAAATTACAAAGCACTGAAGGATTTTATCATATGATATATATTCATGGTTGTTCAAAAGCAGAATTTTGTACATAACACCAGGTTAAGTTGAAATCTGTTCCCTTTCTAACCCATTTTAAAGCAATTACATAAATTATTCTGTACATTTCTACTGTAGCTCCACAGTGGCTTAACATGAAGCTGAAACACTTAGCTACGTTCATAAAACAAAGCAGTTTTTAATAAACTGTAGTATTCATCTGCTGATTGTTGGCTGTATCCTTGTATTGCAATGCAATGGGATGTCCCACGATCAGAATGTGCAGTACCAAATAGGGTTGGTGAATAGCAACTTCGGTAACAGGATGTGGCAGGAAATTACCGTGGTCGAATCAGAGCTACTGTCCTGACATTTGCCTGCAAGGACAGAATGTCAGTCTCCAGGCCAGCATTTCACTGTATAATCCTAATATGAAAGTATACAACCAGTCGCAAAGATGCATCACCATTAAACCTAAAGTACCCCAATTACGTGTATGGCCGGAATCATCTGTTGTCACAACAACTGAAAGGATCGTGTTGATGGCTGTGTGTTGCCTGATTAATACACCAGCCATTAATATTACGTGTGGTAAGGCGGGTTTGCGTTGTCACTTGCACTAAAAGTGAACAGTCCATCCATCAAAGATGAAGGATGCAAGAAGTACGCCACGGCGAGCTCTGGTTCACTTTGGATGAATCATCGAAAGCGAACGATGTAAACAAGTGTGTCCCTGCATGTTCCTCCGCGGTGAAACGACGTGTACTTCTGTTTGCTGGTTAGTTTATAAAATAATTTACTGCGACTTTGAAATGCAAGAAAGACCGCACAACGTTGGCGCTTGATTTTTTGAAAGGTCGTGAGTGCTCGTGGAATACAAAATTTGAACAGCATAGAAACAAAAAAGCTCGTGAAGATGCACTACAGGAAATTGTGCAGGAGCTGAATTTTCCGTCACTCGCCGCAGAAGACCTAAAATTTGGAATCAAAACCATTCGTACTAGGTATTCTGCTGAGTCAGCTAGGATAACCATTAAGAAGTGATGCAGGCCTACACGACACTTATGTGCCTAAAATTGTTTTGGTTCAAAAGGCGTATTCATTCCGGCGTGGCGTTTGCATTCCACGAACCTGACTGTCAACAGAGGCGCTTCTTTTTAATAATTTTTCCACATTTGTTGATTGGACATAGAGAACACTGACACCTCAACGCACGAGATCATTTCCCGCTCTTTTGAAAAGAACTACCCTGTCCAATGTTGATGAACAATGTAAACGGAATTTGGAACTCGCCTGTACAGCCAACTGCAGCAAGCGCTCTGCGAAATGGGTTGGTCGTGCTAGCCTCGGCCAGCTGGTATCGCGTATAAGGGCATTCTTAGAATGGGTGACAACAGTTAACCAATTCCACAGAACCATCTATACCACCTCTTGTCATCACTGGTGACACTGATCAACCAAGTGAACCAGTAAGCTTCCCCTCCCTTATTTTACCGGTGTGTGTTCAAAGAGGAAAGCCATGCACCCTTACGTTTTACCAGAAGCGTTTTATTCCGCTGATTTCACAAATCACTTCACACGGCCCTACCTATTGTGAAAGAAGCTTGAAATCTGATGGTGTGCCGCCAGCTGCTGGTAGTGGCATAGCCTAACAAAGTAAGAATTACACCATTTTGTACATTGTTACGCAAAATGTCATTCAACTTCCAACACGTTTCACTTTAAAACATGACTTATGTATATGTTGACATACGTCGTAAAGTGACTAAACATCGCAGCGGAATTTGAATTGTAAGCCTATAATCTACTGTATACGACACTCAAATCTGTGGTTCCTAATTTTGGTCATGTTCAACACAGTTCCTCGAGATACTTCCAGTTACTGTAGTCTGATATCATGTGACTTTCTTTGCATTATATTCCACCATTTGTTACGAATTCTGAAACGTCTGCACACACCAGCCAATCCCGGACACATACAAATAAGCCCCATTACATTCTCAATTATACCTATTATAACACGCCGCACAAGTTCAGACCTCTGGATTGGATATGTTTCTGACTACAGTTGGACTTAACACATTCACTGCCATAGTCGACCTTAGTCGATTTAATAATTCATGCTTAAAATCGCCAGCGTCGACCTTAGTCGATCTAACTTTTCA
>JGI24700J35501_10930135_pt1 | contig 11629 bp, 7 predicted proteins | sample TergutTh196P1_FD_35501 | JGI IMG/M metagenome (IMG submission 35501) | reverse complement strand
TAGGACACTTAGGGATGAAAGCTGTGTTAATCATTTGATATTTGTACTGAATGTCACACACCTGAGTGAGGGGGGGGGACTGCACAAGTTCTCACATAAATCTCCTGTGAGTGCACAAGACAGATGTAGGTCCAAGTTTTTCTAATAAACTGTACTGAAATGTGAAGTTCTCTTATTATTATATTGCCCTTAGTAATCCCTGCCTAATGCCCTTACATACATATGTCTACTTAATGCTGTAAACAGTAACATGACATTTGAACGTCTTAAATGACACCTTATTTTGTACTGCAAGAAATACTGAATTTTCATATTCTGAAAACACAATGCTAAGTCTTATCTTTTATATTAGTGTTGTATTGCCATGTGATGAAGAGCTGTAAATACCAAATTGCTGTGACCAGTGTATCTTCTGTTATACTAGGAACCACCAGCCAAACAGGATGGTTGGATAGAGAGGGTGGGGAGACAGGATATTTTTTGTGGGCATTTTTTTTAATGTTAAAACTATATAAACATAAAGTAGACACATGTACTAAATATCCACAGATACAGGAATCTACTTGATGTATTTTGTCAGCTGTACTGTGCCAGTTTTGTTTCCCAGTTTGACATTTTTGTTCGTGATCTGTTTTAAGATTTGAAATGGAAACTACAGATTTAAAAAACATGCAGCAGCACTGATTAGCAGTGCTGCTGCATGTTTTTTAAATCTGTAGTTTCCATTTCAAATCTTCAAACAGACCACGAACAAAAATGTCAAACTGGGAAACAAAACTGGCACAGTACAGCTGACAAAATACATCAGGTAGATTCCTGTATCTGTGGATATCAGTGCACCATTACATTGTGTGTGCATCATGGCCTGTGCCAGATTCACAAATGCCTTTTCACGCACAATGTACAAGTTAATTTGCCGTGTCTGTGCAGTTACATCTCAGCCAGGTACTGGCAGCTACCAGTTGCATAGTTCAGTAAGTACAGTGACTGGGACACAGGCTCGATGATTGAGGAATTTGGGTTCGATTCCTGATGGGAGGCCGGAAATTTTTTTCTCCTGTGCAGCGTCCAGACTGCCTTTGGGAGCCCAGTAAGCTGATGCAATTTGTGACATGGACTTTTTACTTGGTGATATATTGGCCAGGGCCTGTTGATACTGCCATAACACAGAGAACTGTCAAAGTATGAAGTGGCAGGCACAATTGTGAGACTTCAGGAAGGCCATGCTGTCTTAGAAGTGCATGTACAATACACCACAAGAACACAACCCACAGGGAATAGTCCAGATTAATAACCAAGACCACAGTCAGTAGATATTCATTGCTATACACAATTATTCATTAGTTCATATAAGGTATGTTTTTACTCCACAGTATTGTACTTACATAAAATATGTGTATTTTCAAATAAACAAAGCACCACAGTCGCTTATGGCCGCATCTACAAATATACTGTTTACAAACATGAAAACTACAAAGTTCAAATTGATTTAGCATGTGTGTATTTTACTTTAATGAGCCTTTTGGATATCTGATATATTCACATTATTAAAGTCCTCACACATAATTGTATTTCATACAATAGACTTTATATATCACAGGCCACATTGGGTATGCATTAAGAGAACCTTAGTGTCAATGGCTGCAGAAAGTGGAGAAAAACTTGTAATTTTACAAGTACACTGTGTAAGCAATATATGTTTGGGTGCAATGAAAGTTTGGCACACCTAAATATGATAAAGTGATTATTAGGATACAGAAAGTTGAATTGTGTTGGATCATTCTTCTTTTAAGCTTAGTTTGAAGATAACACAAATTTAAAAAGCTCTGTTGTTAGGCACAATTGTATCTGGAACCAATGATCTTCCAACACTGAAAGTTTTATAGCATATAAGAATATTATTTCAAACAAAGTAGACCATGATTATACATTATTCAATGTATGATAGTTTACAGAACATTAATGATAAAGATGAGAATTTTGTACATCTTTCGTTGCACTTGTTCCTCATTTTTAAAGATATGCCCATACTTATGGTGTTACAGAATTTCAAAGGTGGAACATATGAAATTTTGGAAAACTTAGTTTCATATAGAAATACAGCATATGTTCCCTGCCAACATGTGCAATATTAACTCTCAGGCAATGAAATTAATTGCCCAGTGCACTCTGCAAAAGACCCAGGACTGAAATGGTTGCTCATTAGTTTGCATGTTATGGCAATGACTTTAGTGGATGTTTGGTTCTTTCACCATCATACTTCCAGTACCAAAGGGTTAATACATATCCCAGTCCATATTCATCGTGACTGGAGGGTCCTCATGTTCTTGGATTCTTTTGAACTTGGTCTTCTTTGTCCACAGGCCTTCACTGTGTTAGGTCAAGACCAATGTCATTCCATGCCTCACTTTTGTTTGTCAACACCTGGCAACACACATTTTGTATTTCCACAAACCCATTCTCCTCCAAACTAAAGATATATTAGCAATGAAAGTGGAAGTGTGAGAGCCACGAAGACAGAAACAATAAGTTGCACAGTTATTTAAAATGAACACACAAATCCAAAAGTCTGTGATCAAATATATGCAAAATCAGTTGAAAAAACTGTTCATTGCCAGGCTGTGAATATGTGTCATTTTGTTCTACCATACCTCATCAGAAATTAAAGGTGGGATATCAAAACTTTGGCACATGTTGTAGAATATGCTTGAGAGTGTGTCTCAGTTGTCAGGCATTAACTCGTCACAAAATAAAGATAACATTTAAAAGACTTGGCAGTATTTGCACAATGTATATTGGTAAACTTCTGCCACATACGATTTAGATTGTTTTAGGAACACTTTCAGTCTCGAGGTTTTGAATGTCTCTCTTACTGCCATAATTCATCAGGAAATAATGACAGAATCTTGAAACACTGTTGGTGTTGCAGAATGTACAGGTTATGTTCTGTGCCAAATATAATTGAATATGGTTTGTGAGGCTGTGGTCATAGATTGTGAATATGTCTTTTTCCCACCATGACTCATCAGAAAATAAAGATCTGATCTCCATACTTGTACAATAGTTGTACAATGTACATGCGGTGCTCAGTGCCAAAAATGATCGAATTTGTTTCACATTATCAACATGTTTGGGGTTCTGCCATCAACCACATTAGTGTATAAGTCTTCATGTAAAGTGTCTGATATTGCTGTTTGATTTTAACCAAATGTGGAGGTCCTAACCAGACTTTCATGTAAATGCCCCATTATCAATTTTCACAAGAATTCATCCAGTGGGAGCCATGCTGATACATGCAGACAAACACGACAATGCTAATAGGTGCTTTTCATGACATGCAAACATGCCTAGCGAGGATGTTAGCAAAATGAGCTGTGGTAACTGAATTAAAATAGCAAGATTATGTAATGATGGTAATGAATGGATTTCCTTGCCCAGGCAGACAGGGGAATCAGTTAGTGAAATATTAGAGAACATGAATTCATATATCACATTAATGAAGCCATAGGTATAGTCGCTTTACCACTGTGGTATTTTGACATTGATTTATAGAACAGTAAGAGAACTAATGACATACATCTGTGTAACCATAAATTATGTTGTTCCATTAAAATGATACTAAATTCTTGGAGTCACAGGTCCATAAGGATCCTTGGACATTTACTTACTGGAGGCCTTAGATCTTGTGAATGTTCTAATGCGACAAGACACACTTCATTAGACTAAAAAATAAACAGAAATGTAAACAAAATGCTGAAAACATTTTATTTATATCATAAGAGCAACGTTTCTCTTGCAAGCTCATGGTTACGATGGCAATGTCTTTTCAAAGTTACATTCGTTGGGTTTGACATATACTGAAAACATCATACACAAACACAGCATAATGGTTTTATCCCTCAATGGGCACTGGTTGTTCATTCACACATCACTCTGTATTACAAAACAGCTCAAAATACTGCTGGATGACTATAGACATTTGATAAGGCCCTGTTAGCCTTCTCAATGTAATTATTACCCAAGGATTCAAACTATCAAAATCACTCATTCTCAGGCTAAAAAAAAAAGCATTGTCAGCAGAAAGTATGTTGCACAGGTCACTTAATAAATCAGACTGCACTACTCATATGTCAAAGATGATGTGGCCATCTGTACCAGTCATTCCACCATTAAGTACCAATGAGCATCAGAATACGCTTACTAATATCAACTAACCAAGTTACAAACAGGCCACAAATTTGTAAATAGATTATATGAACACCAGATTCAACAGTGTAAAGATACAATTTCTGAAACAAATGTTGCACTAGTATTGCATGTCTTGCTGCTAGAATCGACTGCAACACATCTGTAAAATCTGAAACACAGTAACAGTCTATTACAAGTTGTTCAGTGAGATCTGAGCTATGTGGTGTAAATTAAAAAGTGTACAACACTGCCTTCTAATGGCATAGCCACAGTTACTGTACACCTCAACACTGCAGCTCACATCCCACTGAGTTACCTGTATTTGCTGTCTTCACACAATGTGCAATACTTGACAATATTTTCTGGGCAATAGTCTTGGTTGACAGGACACACAGCATACTTAATATATAATGCAAAATGAAAGGAGGAGGAGTAGAAGCAAACAATTGGCATAAACTCCCCGTCTCTGTTTCTCTGTTACAGGATCTTCCTTAGTCTTGTGCTTGCAATTGTTACATCCAGTATCTTGTGCTTTGTCTGTAACTTTGTTGTCAGCATTGGTGCTTCTTATTCTGTCATATTGCAGAAACTGTTGAAGCCTGTCCTAATAATGCTGCTTGCTTATTATATTAATTTCTCTGTTCATATTATGTTGACAGTCATGGCATGTATTGTTTCTGTTGATAGGATTTGGTATTTCACATCACACATCTATGAGGAGTGTTCAGTAAGTACCAATTTTGGATGTTGCACCTCCATTTATCATCACAACATAAATACTAACCAGCAATGAATAGACAAAAGCCCCCATTTCTCCAAATAATTATCTGTGACCAAGGCAAATGTCCCACTGATAAGTTGCCTGTATGATTCCCCCGGAGAAAAAGTCACAAGGTCAGTGTCTGAACCTATCAGTGTACCTTGGCTTCCTTGCAGCTGCGGCAATGTTGTGCAAATGTGGTATGCATTCGCTGTTGTCACAGTCGAGGCACTGAAGGAGAATGCTGTCTCTCAAAATTCCATCAAAAGTAACATCCCCACAGACTGCTGCAAATAGTTTGTCCAATGACCATTCAGCCCAGATCTTGCATGTAGCAATTTTCACTTCAATGGGTCAATGAAGAAGTACTTCAAAGGAACACACTTCAGACATGATTACAAAATGACAGCTAAGATGCACTGACCAAATATTTCTTCTCTGCAGGAATCAAACTTGGTGTATTGCTGGGACAATGTCTCACTCTGACAAATACGTGGAGCAATAAACATTGTTTTTAATTCTTGATTCACTGGGAATGGAACTTTCCATTCCTTAACCATCCAGCCCACAACCTATTCAAGAAGCCCCATACAGATATGTATGTTCAGTAATAAATACAAGTGTAATATCCCTTGGATGTTATGTAGCAAACAGCCTATGTATAATTACAATGAAGGATAAAAAGAACAAAATGTAGCTGTGCTGTTAGAGGTGGCACATAATCTATTCAGCCTTTAATATGGCCAAAATATTTTAGATTATACTCTCAACATAAATTTATATTCTTTATATAGATATGTTTAAAATACTCTCTTTCTTGCTTTTCCCATAAACAGGCAAAATTCCTACTTAATCTCTCACAATAAAACATCAGTATTACAATTGCACTGAAAGTTAAAATTCTTTACAAAGTATTTGTGTCATGCTGTATGTAAGCAGAGTCCAGTAAATGATTCACCAGTGTACTAAGAGCAACATATTATTGCTTGGTGTATCTAACTTAACTGCTCTATATTTACCTTCTGGTGCTTTTCCAAAAATTACATTTGTCTGTGAAAAAATAACAACTTTCAGTCTGAAATCAGGATATGCACAAATACATGAAGCTACTTCAAGGCAAATTCCCTTACACATATGCTGAAGTCTACTCAGTGAAACCTCAACTTCAAGTTGCAACCAAAAATCAAGACTGTTTCATGGCATGAAATTTACGAACATACAGTGACATCTCCATTTTACAGTCCACCTGCAGAATGGCAAATTTAAATAATGAGAGGGCAGAAAGGGGTGAGTGTGAAGAGAGTGGGAACAAAAGAGCTGAACTTCCTTACTTTGTGACCAACTACATGCCAACTCAGAGATGAACCCCACCAACTTAAAGACTAAGGACATGATAACATTCTATCCGAAAAGGACTAACACCCCTGACCGGGAGAGTGATTGCGGAGTATGTATTAATGATGGAAGAAAATATGTTAACAGAGGGAACACAACATTAAGCTAATGGGCATAAGACAATTGGAATTTAATCCCGAAGGATGTAAAACCATATACTGTATGGAGACTGTTTTTCAACAGCAATTCACATTTCCTTTACTGCAGAATCCCACATGGACTGTAATAAGTAATAATGTCAAACTTAATGATGAAGATGAAAATGGTACCCACTCTGTGCACTACACATCCAGTTTTAATAAAATGTCACAGGAAAATTTAAATGTTTACAGTAGGGGCCTGAAACACATGATGAGCATCACCTGGGTAAATCACATTTGTAGACTTATGTCAGTTAAGAAGCTTCCAAAGCACTGAAAAATTGCTTGGTTATGACTTCAAATATTTTGAAGTAGCAACTCATGTAAGATTTCTTATACTGTCAATATAAAAGTCCAAATGATAGAAAATTATGAGCTACTGTCATACATTTGGCCAATCTCTGTATTTCTCTAAGCATATCCTATCTAATACATGAAGTACTGTCATTAATCACACGAAGTTGTATCGGGCAGTGAAGTAAACATTACACAAAATATGTAAGTTTTTGGGCTTTAACTTCAGTGCAGTTGAGGTCTTTATTCTTCTGGGATGTGGTGCCATGTCACTGAGTGATTGATGCACATTTAAGAGACAGCATGGTGGTCTGAACTTCAAGGGTCGAAAAGTCCAATCATTGAACACTTCGAATCTTGAAGATGAAACCAACATGCTGTCTCGAAACATGGGGCACCCATCATCCAACACCAATACATCTCATAGCAACAAAGACTATAACACAAAATATGTCATATTGCAGCAACTTCCATGGTTTCATGATAAGTGTTGTCACTTCTGTCATATGATAGTTCAACCTACAACCTGCCATAATGGAACTGAGGTGGGAGTAGAGGTACAGTTCTACTCTTTCTTTAACCTTGGCGCTAGATGGGGGTGGGTAGTTAATGCCACGCCCAAGCCACTTTACCCCTGGGAATAACGTGGTAATCACTGTATAGGAGGCTGGGTGGGTTCCAGGGTCTGGACAGGTGCAGAAAATTTTACTACTGTCCAGCCTGTAGCAAGTCACTAAATCTCCATGCTATCCCAGTCCACCAACTCTGTCAAATACCATATCATAAATAGTGCATGTTAGTGGCATACTACTACTAGATAATTTTTCTCTCAGAAATGAGGTTAACATGCTTTTATCTTCACCACAGCATTCTGAAAGGTCCAATATGTTCATGTTGTCAAAAGGCTTTTCTTAACTTTATTACATAACATTATTACCATTTCTCTAATCTGCCGGTATGCTGTTCTCATTTTGTACATAGGAAGCCTTCAATAATTTTATTCAATTTGACTGCAATTAAATTTTAAAGCACTAACAAAATTCAGGAATCTTTATTCCCTGTACTGGTACCTCAGATTTCCTTCCTTCAAAACCACTTCAAGCATGTGATCAACTATAATGTATGATCTATCACAGAAATCATTAGTATTGACATCACAATGTATTCCCATGACTGGTGTGTTTGGCAAATGCACCAATAATTGCATGTTGTACATACAGCCAACCTTTTTAAAATGTCAAAGTACCATAATGCTTACCATGCTGAACAGAATGAGCATGATAAATATATTCGTGCTCCAGCTTTTTAAAATGGTTTTAAGGAAGGGTTCAATTACATTATGTAAATTTTTAAAAATTTTATAACCTTAGTAAAGCATGTGGCATCGACTGAAGAATTTCAATAGTTTAACTGTAATTGTACATTGGTGCATAAAACCGTCACAGATGGATAACTCTGGAAAAGATTTTAACAAAGCTGTAACTGTGGAAGCATACCAACCACAAAATTTAGATATCTACCAATGCATAACATTCAGTATACCTGTATTTAGGTTAGGCAGTGTCTGATGTTTGGCCTGCACATGGTTCTTAGAAGCCACAGAGACTTGCAGGCAATTCATATATCATTTATCACAAATAACCTGATACAGATCAAAGTTTTATTTATTCACCAACTGATGCATTAGTGAGTTGTCTTAAAAAACAATATTAAAATTTACATTAGAATTTACATTACAACAGCTCCGACACATTTCAGTGTAGTTACGCCATCATCAGGGAGAGCATTAATTCGTGCTTACTAAAGTTACAGTTGTTAAAATTGTCCATTAAAGTACATCGGTGTGTGTTTAATATGGTGGTGATGTGGCTGCATATGTTAGGACCTTATTGGTGTATGTCTGTTGCACTGTTCAGCAGTAGACTGCCAAACAGTGCAACAGACATACACCAATAAGGACCTAATATATGCAGCCACACCACCACCACATTAGACACACACCGATGTATTTTAATGAACTATTTTAACAACTCTAACTTTAGTAAGCACAAATTGATGCTCTCCCTGATGATGGCGTAACTGCACTGAAATGTGTCGGAGCTGTTGTAATGTAAATTCTAATGTAAATTTTAATACTGTTTTTTAAGACAACTCACTAGTGCATCAGTTGGTGAATAAATAAAACTTTGATAATATCAAGATGGACAGTATGAATTAAAAAAAACCTGATATAGAATTTGTCAACAACAATAATAATAATAATAATAATAATACATGTTAAAAGGGTTTCAGTATTGTTTTCATTAATATGAAAACTTGGAGACAGGTCAAGGCAACAGCTGGAGACAGACTGCTGGCATCATTTCGTGGATGCGCAATGCTCCAAAATGGAGCAATGCGTCTGATTCATTTACAGGTATAATAAATACAACAGAATGCATAAAGCAAATGTAAAGATCTTAAATAACAAGCCCTGAAATTCAAACACATAAACCACAATTCTAGGCAGTATTTAAAAAAATGTTGAAATAATAAAAATATGACTGTAAATGATTGTCACCTTACACAAAAAAGGCCAAGCAATAATGACCCTTCAAATTGTGTCGTCTTCTGAGATGACACCACCCAACCAGATACATGGTTACCAATGTACTTATGAGTTGAACATACCGCCTAAACTGCAGCTACAGGCTGTACATCCTTCTTAAAACATTGGTAACCACCTGCAGAAGTCAATGTGAGTATTCTGTGCTAAGAAAATCGGTTCTCTTATTCAGACACTTCAAAATGTTGACAGTATAGTGAAATCTGACCCAAAGGTGAAATGAATTTCAGACCCCTTGAAATTAAATTTCACATTTTCCACTTGATAACTACCTTCAGCATGAGATCTATCACAAAAATTTGCCACTGATGTGAATATAAATATGATGTGTTTTCATATGTTACACGAACAGTTTTCTGTCATTTTGAATACTATGTTTAAATTAAGAAACAACGAAGACAATATGTAATTCATATCTTTATAGAAGTACCTGTTTTGGTGTCTGTATTGTTTGCTGACACAGGACTTGCATGGTTTATCCATTAGCACATTACGCATATAGCCTCTTCTGCGATATCCACTTATTACTTTTATAAGCTTTTGTAAAAGCTGGAAATAACTCTCAACAAGATTTACTTTAAGCTGCTTTTTGAAAGCAGCCTGTGCTGAGTCATTCAATGACATCACACACCACAACACAACAGGATTTTTTCATATTTTATGATTATAATATATAAAATTCTGTTTCTTTAAAAAAGTCACATAATAAGATTACTTACAAAAAAGTGGAAAACAATAAAAAATTTCTTTTTCAAAAGTTTACACATACACATTACACTCACACAAATCACAATACTCACACTATTTACAAATAATAAAGTACAACGTAATAAAAATACGCACAGTAACGATTTGCTCCATTTTCAGAATGTTTTGCACCATTTCGATTTGCTTTTCTATAAGGAAAAGTTGCTAGTACCATGTTTATAATGGAAAGTAAGCTGAGTTCAAAGGCTAAGTACATTCTTATTAATATATATATGTATATATATATATATATATATATATAAAAAAAGCTTTTTATAGTTCCATATAAAAGAAACATAACGTGGTTGCTGCCAACCACAGAATACCACCACCATAAACTACACTTGAGTCCTAGCTGATGTCCGTTTCTACACTTGGATGTGAAGGCACGTAAGACCTGCAAAACGAAATGTTCCATTCAGTTAGAAGAAGAGTTCTAATCCTGACTTGGTTTCTGTATTATGACCACAGAAACATAGTTGACTATGACAGTGCCCATTAAAGCCATTAAGTTCCAATATATCCTTGCATTTACTAACAAGCAGAATGCCAGACATCAATACTCATCACAGGGTTACAGCACAATAAAATATACGTAATCAAATAAACCAAAGATTATGACAGTATTTTTCAAAGACATATCATAACAAGGCATTTAGGATACTGCAGTGAACAGCATTAGCACTGTTACCACCTCAACATGCAAATGGTCAACCATCTGTGGAAAAATGGGAAAAGAAGCATGAATAACATCAGAGTTCTTCAAACTAAGTTCCACGAAGACTACTTAACTGGATTAAAAAATATGACTACAGTGCACAAAGTAATGAAGAGCATGGAACATTTTTGCTGTAAGCAAGCAGTAATTAAAAACTAACCATAAGTTTTCTTACATTAACTTGCTAACAAATGAGGTCTGTCAAAGTGACCATCTGGGGACAGATACTCACTTGTGGCACATTCAGTGGTCCCCTCTCAACAACTCCATGAGCAAGTTGAAGCTAGGACCTTCACCTTCCTTGTTCTTTATTGACAGCATCTCCTTACCAACCTGAAAACATGAGAAACAAACACACTCACGTTCAAACTAAATATAACAATACTGCTTGATATAGCACATACATGTATTCAGTACACAATCCATAATGCAAATCAATAGTGAAGTACCATAAGATGGTGAAATTTTATTATAAGAAAACAGCTGCTTCACTCAGAATATTGTTCAAATCTCAAGAAGCTGATTCTACGAGTATGTTAGATGTTATCACAGGTACTGCTGGACACAAGAAAACTGAGATTCCCCACGTCACAAACACAAGATGGTCTGATCCTCTATCCAACATACATCCTGTTGGACTACTTGCTGCATGCTAGAGGAGATGAAAAGCACTTTCTCTTACCTGAGGATTAAACATCAGCTGCAATAACAATTCTTTCTTAATATGCACAACTAGAAATGATGCACATTTTCCGTGTGTAACACCTTCAAACACTACTACT
>JGI24700J35501_10930136_pt1 | contig 11632 bp, 6 predicted proteins | sample TergutTh196P1_FD_35501 | JGI IMG/M metagenome (IMG submission 35501) | reverse complement strand
TTGTCTATTCCGCTGGAATGTTTGCTGGTCTTGGCTATTTTGTCAGTGAGTTGTCGATGTATGGTGTTTGTGGCTCGTAGGGCTATATTTAAGTTAAATTGTTTGAAGAGGTTAGTGATTTTTCGTACTAGTGGACTGTGATATGAGAATATTACCCATTTCTTGGTTGCTTGTGTTGTTGTGGTTAGAAGTTTTGGTCTTTGTTTTTTTGCTATCAGTTTCTTTTTCAGGTTGTGAATTATATGTGTTGGAAATCCATTATTTTGGGCTATTGCAAGTATGATTTTCCATTCTTGTTGCTTAGCCTGTTTTGTGGTTGGTAGTGTTAGTATTCTTTTTATGTAAAAATTGAGTGCTGCCAGTTTGTGTTCGAGGGGGTGGTTAGAAGAGAATTGTATGGTGACATCAGTATGTTTAGGTTTCCTATAGATTCCTAAGTTGATGCTGTTGATGTTTCTGTGAATGGAGAGATCCAGGTAGTTTATGGAATTGTTTTCTTCTTCCGATAGTTTGAATTCCAAATGCTTGTCAGTGTTATTCATATGGTTCATAATTGTCTTTTCATCTGTTTTGTTTTGCTCAAAGATTATCAAAATGTCATCTACGTATCTTTTGTAGTACATTATTTCTTTACTTTCCATGCATTGTTTTATATGTATTTCTTCCAGGAATTGAAGGTAAATCTCTGCTATGGTGCTTAAAGTGGGAGATCCCATGGCAATGCCTTTTCCAGTGGGAGAAATTGGTTATTGTTCTGAAAATAGCTTTGCTTTAGAATTACTTTAAGAAGATGTAAGGTTTGTTCTGTTATCATATTAATATTGTTATGTTTTTTTAACCAAAATTTAGTGATGTGAAGGATGTTTTGTATTGGCAAATTAACATACAAGTCTTTTATGTCAAGGGTGATCATTCTATTGTGCTTACTAATTTGAATACTGTTAAGTTCGTGTGCTATTTCATGTGAATCCTTGGTAGTATATATATTTGGTAAACATATTAAGTTATTTAACCTTTTATTGAGGTATTTAGCAATTTTGTAGGATGGTGCATGTGTATTACTCACAACTGTTCTAATTGGTTCATTCTCTCTGTGTGTTTTTATATTGGTTTTATGTCTACTAGGTATTTGTGTGTGCGTTTGTCTATCATTATGTCGCGTTTTTTAATTGCTTGTTGAATGTGTTTCTGATAGAAATCTGTGGGGTCTTTGTTCAAGCGGGTTATGTGATTTTCTTGTATGAAGGTATCAATTTTCTGTTTTAGTGTGTTTTTGTTAATTATGACCATAGTCTTACTTTTGTCTGCTTTTGCTGTTGTGAGGTTATTTCATTGAAGGATGTTCTTTATTTGGTTTAGATTGTGTTGATTTCTTTTATGTAGGGTATTATGTGTTTTGGTTGTTATGATTTGTTTAACTTTTTTGGTTGCTAGATACCGGAATGTGTTTTGTATCTTGGAGTCCAAGTGTCTGATAGCGTTTTCTGTGTCTATTATTAATTCATTGATATTGTATTTCGGATCTTTTTCTATTGCATAGTTGAAGACTAGAGTTAGGGTGTTGACTTGTTCTTTAGTGAATTTTATGTTGGTTAAGTTTACTAGTCATGAGTGAAATGTGTGTGTGTTCTTTTCAGTATTATGTGTGATATGTGTATGTTTTATTAGTGTGTCTAGTTTTTTGTTGAGTTTCTGGTATAGGGTGTCCATAATCTCATCTAATTGTGAATTGATTGAGTTTTGGATGTGCTGCCACATACTGTTACAATAGTGTGCACATTTTAGGTGTATATGATATGGTTGTTGATTGAGGTTCTGTTTTTTGCAGTAGAGAAATTTGATTTCTTGATTTAGCCTGTATTTGATTGCATTTGTTGTTGTCTTCTTGTCTTGTGACTTTTTTCCGTTGATTTTGATGTTGATGTAGTTTGGTTTCATATGTTTAATTTTGCACATTTTATTAAAACATATTGTGGCATTTGCCTTTAATAACTTTAACTTAGTGTTCTTATAGCTGATACACAATCTTGCCTGTTGGGCCTCAATAATTTTCACATTCGTACCGTGCTTCTTGATATTGTCAAAGTCATTATTTACCAACTGTTCTTGACACCAAAAAAAAATTTTTAATTGCAGACCTAATAAAATATGCAGCCACATCACTGAATTAACCACAACGATGTATTTTAACAGATTATTTTAACAACTATAACTTTAGCAAGCTCAAATAATGCATTCCCTGATGACGGTGACATATTGAGGCTATTGTACCTAAATTGAGGGCAGCTACCTTTGCTATGAGAGTAGTACAATCCTTCCTGTCCTTTGACTCCTTAAAATTGATATACTATTCATATTTTCATTCAGTACTGACGTACGGAATAATATTTTGGGGCAATACCCACTACAGCAATGCTATTTTCAAAATGCAAAAAGGATTATTAGGATCATGGCGGGGATTTCCTGTAGAGAATGTTTTAAAGGGTTGAGAATATTGCCACTACAATCCCAATATTTGTTATCACTTCTGCTTGTTGTGGCTGATAATGGATTTTATTTTAGATTAAACTCTGAAATTCATAGTTTTAACACTAAAAATAAATTAAATTTGCATCCACCACTCTCAAAATTGACAGTGTTCCAGAGGAGACCATATTATTCTGGAATTAAGGCCTTCAATAACCTGCCCTCCTATGTAAAGAACCTTCTTCAGACTAAGAAACAATTCAAACAAGCCTTGAAAAAATTCTTACATTTTCACTCATTTTATAGCTTAAATGAATTTTATAACTACAATAGAACTTAGAATCTTTAAATTATAGCTTTAATTGACATTGTCCTATTTTAATCAAGTGCTGAAATGACAATTTACATATATAATTATTAGAATCAACATATATTTAATATATCCAGACTGCTACTTTGTGTCACTGTCTCTCATTATTTCCAACTTTATCTCATTTGATTACCATATAAACCTTATAACTTAGGCTGGTATGTATCAGTATTGATCTTGTATGTATATTTTACCTTAATATTGGGCAGGTATTATATTCACTATGTAAATTTTTTTATTGTTTTCTTTGCCTTTTGCCTTATTTATGTTACATGATTATTGACATGTTCTATATCCTTTGGGCTATGGTCCCATGTAGATGGATTGAATGAATAAAAAAGAAATACAATACAATGCAATCCAATACAGTTGCACCAAAACATGTAGGAGCTGTTTTAATGTAAATTTTAACATTCTTTTAAAGCAACTCTCTTGTGCATCAGTTGGTGAACAATGACTTTGGTAGTAAATTCTTTTCTGTTCTACAATAAATGTATGCTACTTATGGCAGTGTTTAATTTCTCTATAGCTGAGATACTGGCCAATTAGTTTGAACATAATCTAAACATTGGTACTTTGTTTTCCTTGTTTTCATCTTCACATCCCACCTCTACCAAAGAGGTGCAAGAATAAATGAAATTACTGTGCACTGAAGAAAGTAACGAATTTGCTGAGGAGTGTATTGCTGTGTTAATTTTTTAAACCAGACGTTTTCTACAGAATGATCTTGGAAGTAAACTTATGATATTTTAATGATAATGTCTGGTGGCCTATAAGGTTTACAGGAGCCTTATATTTGGGTGTAGACCATAGTGTGTTAACATGCATAAACAGAGCAAATATGCAAGTTCTTGAACATTATACTGCCTTACATGTTTATAGAAATAATGCTGAACTTGGGAAGCTGATTATGATTTCAAATGAAAACTAAATATTGTGGGTAAGTACAAATCTTATCATCATAAAGGTATTCAGCATGTAGTTCCATTGTAAAACATTTGACCTGTATTGGGACAACCCCATACTGAATCTTAAAACAGAAACATTTCTTTTATTTTCTTGTTCTAGTCCTGAAGTCATCTCATGACTTTCCAGTGACTACCCTCACATTCATTTGACATTTAGAGGACCGTGCATTGTGATATATTCTTACAATAAAAGCCAACGAGCCCTATTTCTCAACTTTATTTGGTAAAGAATTCTACAAGTTTTGGACAGATTTACAGCCCATCATCAGGAGTCTCAACACTGTATTCACAGCAATAGGTATTTGTCATACTAGTTATGTTGCTGTCTGCTAGCAAGGTCAGGATGGAATTCCATCCTGACCTCGCTAGCAGACAGCAACATAACTAGTATGACAAATACCTATTGCTGTGAATACAGTATTGAGACTCCTGATGATGGACTGTAAATATGTCGGAAACGTGTAGAGTTCTGTATCAAATAAAGTTGAGAAATAGTGCATCTTGTTGGTTTTTATTATAAGAACACCTCCCATTCATATTACAAATTCTGGTTAGACTGGTGTCAGCTGTCCATCCACCAAACCACTTTGACTGTGACCACTCTTACATTCATTTCAGTTTCAAGTCAGACCAGTAAGGGTTGTTCCCCAAACCATTCCACTGTGGCCGCTCTTACAATTGTGTGTTTCAATTCCAGGTCAGACTGGTGTCAGCTGTCCTCCAAACCGCTTCCGCTGTGGGGACTCTGTTCACTGCCTGCCTATAACAATGCTCTGTGATGGGGTGATGGACTGTCCAGACTGGTCTGATGAGGGAGTATTCTGCTGTAAGTTTATGATCCTCATACAGAATTTAAATGCTCTTTGTAATGTCTGCAAGATGAGAGTATGTCTGTGAACTAGTATCAGCAGTACACATAATGAAAGGATTTATATGAAACTTTGTAGGAAAGTTTCCTTAAAAGCCATGTTGTCTTTCTCTCTCTTTCTCTTTACCTCATCTTATTTTCTACCACCCATCCAAAGAAAATGCTAAAATTAGTGTGTACGTAAGGAGAATAATACATGAGTAGATATATTTTCATACAGGTAATTAGGTTTCAAGGTGAGCCACAGTTGTTGGATTAATACTTGCTTTGTAGATGCATGATAATCGTCTGTAATGATATACAGTATTAATGCTAATAATGTGTGTTTATATGTGGTTGATACCATTTATTTTAAGAATTCTTCTTATTTCTGTGTGTTCACAATAATAATTGTCTGTATTAACCCTTCATTGCTGGCCTGAGTGCACTGCATGGATCTTTAATTCATCATATGCTGCTATCCTGTGTGCATTGTGTGGTTATAAAAGCATTAATGGTACTATAACTTGAAAAGCCCTCTGTCCTGGGCAGTAGTTTGAATTTAAACCCCTGCATTATTGAGGGGTTAAAGAAAATTTTAACCTACCAGGATGCATATGCAGTTTCTTTCATTTTAATGAACTGTTCATGATACCTGTTTTAAACAGATTGTTTACAGGTGAACTCAAGAGATTAGTACTTGTGTGGCACCCAAGAAATGTAGTACTTCTTAGGCCACTGGAGGAAAGGCTAATTATTTATTATGTACAGATTTTATCAGAGAAGTATTTTGTGATCTTAAAACGACCCACTATGGTATAGTGAGGGTAAAAATTTATGCTTATGCTGAAGAATCGTTATTTAATTTTATCTGAACAATTGAATAATATTTTTTGTACTAACATTTTCTACTGTCAAGATGGGTCCTTGATATTTTCCTCAACCACATTAATGTTTATTTATTTTAAAGTATTTGATGTTTTTTAGAGGTTGGAACAATATTTTGAATGTTGTGTAGATGGGTTTTACACTACATGTCATAACCATAATGACTTTCCAGCTTTAGAACCCTTTGGAAGTGAAGACAGATATCAGATTTGCTTGTAAAATAACATGCAGCACTTAATGTCTTTTTTATTTTGAGAGAGATGTGTGTTTCTGTAGATTTAGTACTAAACATTTTAGTTCCTTTTGTCATACTTTGTGAGTTACTTGTATTATAAATTTGGTTATACTGCTGATGATTGCATTTGTTTTGAATTTCAGACAATGAGAGTCTGTGTGGTTCAGTGAAGTGTGCACATGAATGCCGTCCAAGTCCATCAGGTCCTCTCTGTTTTTGTCCTGAGGGACGACAACCCAATCAATCACACTGTGTTGGTACGGAATGATTAGCTACTGAAAGATACACATGTTTCTTAAATTTGAATTGGTATTCCAAAGAATATGTTAAAATTATTGACAGATGATAGTTATTCATTAAATTTATTCATTTTTGATTGCATTACTCTTTGCATGCTTGCAGGTTTCTGCAGCATTGTAGATGAGGATTCCATTTTTTTGTGTTGTGATGCTGGATCAGTGGGGATTAGATTCTGACATGTTGAGGCAGCACAGTGTCTTCATCTTCAAGAGTCAAAATGCTGTTGTATGTAGTGACCTTTGAAGATGTGGACACAAAGTGACTTCAGAAGTGAATTTGTTTACCCACTGATGCAGTTTCATAACCCAAGAGAACAGAATTCTCAGCATTAAAATTTCTTATAAGTATCATGTTTTGAATGATCTTGTGCTTCAGACAGTAGAACAGTGATCAAAATGTTATTTACTGCTTCTGCCATAACGTGACAGAGCTCAATAAAATAAACTGTTGCTTTCAGATTTCGACGAATGCGTAATTGATGGATCGTGTGATCAACTGTGTATCAATAAGGAGGATACTTTTGACTGTCAATGTGTGTCAGGTTACAAGAAAAGTGGTAACAGGTGTACAGCAGTCAATGGTATGTATATATCTCTTGCTCATAGTGTTTTTTTTTTGGTGTCAGTGAAAACTAAATAAAAAATCAAGTTTTGAGTCTTGTGAATATAGTCATAGGAATACTTATCAGGCAGAATATATAGTTGTTAAGTATCACATTCAAGGATTGCTAGAGAGAATTTTATAGCAAACGTTGAAGAGGATTTTAGGTTAATGGAGGTATTACATGAAATCTCATTGCCATTAGACATATATACGTTCCTCTCTAAGTGTACTTCTTGGTCTGTAGTGCGAGGTGTTTCCTTCCATGGTAAGTATACACTGTTTGTTGGTATGCAGAATATATCATGTGAGGGAATGCAAAATTCTTCCTTTATGGTGCCCTGCAGTGGTGCCAGTGAAGGAAGAAGAGCACTTGGTCTTATTTTTCCTTATAAAGTCCTGAACATCATTTTCTGCATGTCTGCCATTATGCCAGTTGTGTGGATTTGAGCGCTACATGTAATTTGGAACACACTTATAATTGGTGTGTCTGTGTAATGGGAAAAATAAAGTCTTAATGACAGGAATTAATGCATACTATTTACTAAGTAGTATTACAGTTTTTAAATGTAGAAGGATGTAATTTATCCAAATTATTTGTATGAAAATATGCAAGGGGAAGATGTAGGTTTTTTAACAGTGTTTTCAGTGTATAGCACGTTGAATGACTGGTTGATAAATTAGTAATTAATTGGAAGGGATGACTGAGAAGAGGGTGTGGCTTAAATTGAAGTATTGTCCTCACATTTGCTTGGAGGGACTGAGGAGAAATGTGAAAGGCCTTAGTTGGAATGGTTGGTATCCTGGCCAGAATTTAAAATGGGTGCCTCTTGAATACACCCAGACCTTGTTGTACACATGTTTTTTATGCCAGTTAGGTCCCTTCTTAATTTGGTTTAATGCCCCTTGGCTAGTTTATTTGTATTTATTTAAGTTTTCTTTTCTGTACGAATGCCACAATGATACACCTATTGGAGGAACAGAAAAACTGACATGAAAATGAATAATCACAGCAATAATTTTAGTGGTGGTAATATGCATGATCTGTGAATACTGAAGTGATTGTGTGACAGCAAATTTCAAAATCTGTCACAAAGCATTTGTGAGAGCTACAGAATGGAAAGTCTACCATCCGTGACAAGCCTCATGTCTATGAACTAGGCTGCAACAGAAAACTGAGGCAATGACAACACAACCCCCAATCTAACCATCATCGTATCTACCTATATTAAATTGGCACGATCAAAATTGTAACCAGACTGCAACAAGAATCTAAATGATGATAATGAAGTGACTGAGCTGTAAAGACTGTGAGAGTGAATTTTGTCATCTGTGACAGTGACAGTTTGGATCATGTACCATCTCTGAGAAGCATACACATGTACATAAGGTAACAATGAAGGTTAATTATTTATTTTTATATTAATATCATTAACACAATAATAATAAAATAAATATGTGTACATATACCACATAAGAACAGGCTGTCATTGGTATGATTGGCTCTAACCCCAACATATTCCTTTATTTTTGGGGGGGAGTGTGTGTTTTGATTTATGCCCACTTTTTTTAGGAATTCTGCTAGTGCTTGGTGTACAAGTCAGATGTGTTTCTGTTTCAGGCACCTTGCTTGCTAGGGAATAATATTAGAGTGGATCTTAGGTATATAGGATGTGTGTGCGATTGAACTAGCTCAGGTTACTGCCCTGTGCCAGGCTTTTGTGATCATTTTTGTATTCCATAACAGCAGTTGAATAATTGTCACAAGTCATGGAAGACCTTGTGCTATTGAGTTGGTAATTGAAGAGGAGAGGAAGTTGGATATGCACTGAGAAATGCAGATGTTCATTTTGTTGTGTGGTGTTTCAGTTCCAGAGAATGATCTGCCTAGCATTGTTGTGTTTAGCAGCACAGGAGACATCCGACGGATTCACTTGAATGGTTCATCATACCCTGGCAATAGTTCATTAACTTCTGTTCAGACTTCAGCAATGGAATTTAATCATAGGAACCGAAGCCTTTGTTTTGTTCATCAAAAATCCAGCAGTGCAAAACTCAGTTGTGCCAGCATTGATAATTTTAATGAATCATGGGATCTTCCTACACCAGCCATGTTTTCATTGTCTTGTAAGTGATGTAGTTGTTTTGAGGTGTTAGTTGAAACAGTTATATTTATGCTATTTCAGAGATTGAAAATCTTATGCAAAGCAATCTTTTAATACGAAATACACCATAATATACGATACAGTTTGAAAAGTTGTAGATCACTCATGACACCATAATTTCTGATAACCCACTCATACACAGTTTTACAGGAGACAAAAAAAATTGACAGATACTGAACAGACCAACACTGAAGCATGTTATCTTGTTACAAAAATATGTGTAGAAGCAAGTTTTTTTGTGGACACAACATTTTGACAGAGGTTCTGTGTGTAACCCAACTGTCTAGTAATGTATGAATCCAAGTTTGATGGATTATGTGGATTATGACAAACTGCTTTTTCATGAGCAATATGTTGTTCGTTAGAATATGGATCAGTAAGTTGTTTGTTATGTTTTCAGCAATGACACATATAGCATTGGACTGGATCTCAGGAAACTGGTACTTCTTAGATGACACACGTGAGACAATTTTTTTATGTAACTCAACAATGAAAGCGTGTATTATTGTCGTTGGAGTGAACCTCAGCAAACCCAGGGGCATAGCACTGGATCCGACTAAAGGGTAAGAAACATATTAACACGTACTGCAGTTTATTTGATTGATTGTGCTTTAGCTTAAATGTGTGTTTAATGATTACAGCTATAAAAAGTGTCTGTCCTTGTCATTTTGTGTAGTAGTAAGTAATAATCATACATTGAATGAGTGGATGAGTTTCATTATAAGATACATAGTGATGCTTCACTGACTGTGGCCGTTTGTTAGCATCAGGTTATATGAGACCATGATGGTGTTTTGTAAAGTTAAAGGATTGCCAACATGTAGTTATGGCCTTTTTCAAGGTATTCTTCCAGAACTAACATAGAGAGGCTGAGGAAACCATGAAAACCTCCATCAGGATAGAATCGTGCCCAAAATTTGAATGAGGCATTCCCTAAATGCACATCAGCAGCTTTATTGCTGGAGCCATTTTACTCAGTAGAATGCACATAATAGAATATTATTATTAATTTGTTGAAATGAATGGATGTCGTGTGTGTAATAAATTTTCTGGAGTAAAAATAACCAAGTGGCACATTAAGAAACTGATAATTTATACTAACTAAAAAGAAAGCATGAGTTTACCTTAGAACAGGCCATGAAGGCCCACAGGGGGAGCAGATATATAGCTCCAATCTTACTTTAACCACAGTGGGGTGGGTTGGCAACGTACTATTGGTGAATGTCAGAGTTGACCGCATACAGTGTAAAGTTCTCACAGCCATTGTCTCTGCACACAGATGAAATGCGCTGCTGTAGCTAAATTAAGTTTTACAAACCCTGTCTTTAATGCCAGGTATTTACATGTAATATGTGGAAAACATTATCTTTTATGGCAGCTAAAAGTTCATTATGGCAGCCATTAATAAAGTGTATCAGTTACTTTCACTTTTCTTATTGTACATTATGGATATCTGAGATAATCTTTTATTGAATGCCATAGGCCAACATGAGCTTTAAGATTCTCTGCTGATGTCATTCACAGAATTGGAATATTTCAGACAAAATATATAGGTCTGAATTATGCCAACATGTTATAGGTACATGCTTTTATCTTGAACAGTTTTCAGTTTATGAAGCAATTTTAAGAAAAAATGACAGTAGTGTGGAACATACCTTCTCTGAGTATACAGTAACTGTGCACATTCAAGACATCATTGAAGAAAATGGAAGTTTCAAAGTTTGAAGTATGGTATACATTGCACAGTCACAGGGACACCTTGATGACAGTTTTGCTAAGGAACTTCTGTAACATTTTAGTGAAAGACCTATATTGATTTAATCCTGTTATTTTCTTGTCTAAGGTACATGTTCTTCACCAAGTGGGGCGCTTCAAGTCCAATGTTGGAGCGCACTGCCCTTGATGGTGCTAATAGGACAGTTCTTGTGCAACAAAAAATTGTGTATCCATATGGAGTGACAGTTGATTATCCCACACAGCAAGTCTACTGGGTAGACACCTACTTGGATTTTGTGGCGAGGATAGACTACGATGGTTCAAACAGGCGAACAATCAGGAAGGGATTTCCGGTAAGCTTAAAGGATTATTATGATTGCTGTAGGTGTCTGGTGAGTATATCTACGTGGTGCATTCAAGTTCTAAGGTCTCCTAATTTATTTAAAAGAATTTACTCATCCTAGGAAGCTGAAAATGCAGTCATTTCTCAATGTAATCATCCTGTAGACGTACACATTTTTCACAACGCTGATGCCACAATTTCATGGCCGCAGCACGCGTTTCTTTAGGGGTTCGTTGTGACCACTGGAAAATCGCTGTTGCAAGAGCGTAACGACTTCAAAATGTTCGACCACGAAGAGTGTCCTTCAGTGTTGGAAACAGCCAAAAATCGCTTGGTGCAAGGTCAGGTGAGTACGGAACTTGAGGAACAACCTCAAAGTTGTTGTCAAAAAACTGGTGAACATGAGCCGCCCGATGAGGAGGCACGTTGTCGTGATGAAAGAGCACGGCTGCAGCCTTTTTGGGCCATTTTTCACGCAATGCTGGAAGAAACTTCATTTGTAACACATCTTCATAAGTCTTACCCATCACTGTTGCACTCTTGGGAACGCAATGAGTGAGTATCATGCCTTTGCTGTCCCAAAACATGGCTACCATCATTTTCTCAGCACTGGCAGTAACCCGAAATTTCTTCGGTAGCGGTGAGTCGGTGTGCTTCCATTGAGCCGATTGCCGTTTGGTTTCAGGATTGAACATCGGCATCCATGTCTCATCCATTGTGACAATTGATGAAAA
>JGI24700J35501_10930137_pt1 | contig 11665 bp, 8 predicted proteins | sample TergutTh196P1_FD_35501 | JGI IMG/M metagenome (IMG submission 35501) | reverse complement strand
ATACATGGAAGAGAGAAAAGTACCAGCTGTACCAAAATCATTGTTTTCCATTAAGGAAAAATAAATTTTCCATTGAGAAGGAACTCTTTCAGTACAGCTATGAGAAGCGTGGAATTTGGGTGGTAGAAGTGTCAGTCAAATATGAGATGTTGTTCGAGGGGGCAGATGCTGTTGAATGGAGATAGAAATGTTGTATGAAAGTGAAGTGATATTGGGAAGAGGAATTTAAGGTATGTAGGTGGCAACCTGGCATTCAGATAGTGTTGCTAAAGTGATCGCATTGGCAGTGCAAGAACTGATTTTAATACACATCAGGGAGCATAAATTCTGGTACATAACTGATATATAAGGCTGATGGTGCAGCAGGGGATTGCCATGGCCTAATGCAAGGGTTCATGAATTTTCAAAAAATGTAGGAACCACCTCAAAATTTCTGGAGGCAGGAGGACAACATGCAGCAAGTTAAATACTGTGAACCTACAAATATTAGGTGCTGTCATAAAAAATCCAGTTGCCTGCACAGCCTGGCACCTAGGATTTCCACACCCATGGCATAATAAACAGTGACAGTTTTGAACAAGGTGGGCATTGTATGTATAAACATAATGTGAAGGCGCATTTGTGTAAACATTGTTGCTGTGAAAAAACAATAAGTATTACCTATTCTGAGCATGTGTCTGTGGCCTGTTTGGCTCTACCGTATTTTTCTGCATTATCTTGTAAACAGCTCAATTTTCAGGAAAAAGTTACTGAACATAAACTATGTGTTTTGATTTTCTCTGCTAGTTTTGTGTGAAATTTTTTAAAAATACAGAAATATCAAATTTAATGAAAATCTGTCATGTGGGAGCTGAGTTGTTCCTTGTGGACAGATGGATGACGGACATGATAAAGCAAGTAGTCACTTTTTGCAGTTTTGCAAACACACTAAAAATAATCAGTAAGTTGATTGCAAACCTTCTGCCTAATGTGGGCATTGTTGTAGGTAATGCACTGTGTCACTACATTCAGATTGACAAAGTTAGAAGAGCTTGTCCACCAAAATCAGACTGCCCTGTTAAACAGTGGTGGGATTGACTGCGGTGAGGTCGTGCATAAAAATGATCTCCACAGTCTCATTCTTCCATTCTAGCCCAAGGAAAAAAGGTACAGGATTATTTACATCACACTTGTGTGGATAAAAAAAAACACAAAAATTATGACACAGCAAACCTGTCACTGCAGATCTTACTTGAAATGAAAAGTGGTTCAATACAGGCTGTAACACAAGAAGATTGGGGTGGTTTCAATCAGTATGTGAAATCCCATGAATAGCAGTGCTGGGAAACAGAGTTGTTGCTGTCTTATTGAACAAATCATGGTCAACCTGAACTCTGACTGTGAATGTAATAGGTGATAACAGGAGCAGCAGGTCTTCTACTAGTGTTTGAGTGTTCTTGTACTGACAGCAGAGCAAGGTAGGAAATGCATTGTATACTTACGTTAGTTTCTGCCACAGTCCAGATAAATCTACCCATGACTGTGCTGTGTTTTTCATCACAAATACAACCATGGCTCGACAAGTCCCATACTCTTGTTGACATGATAGGCCTGAGAGAAGAGTTCTGTTCTTGGGATTTTTCAAAGTGGAAATGTATCACCACATGTAGTGGGCTAACATAAAATTTTATTGCCAATTGGTAAAATCTGAAAAATGGAAGTGCTTCTGACACTGAATGGTATATGGTGAATGAGTGATGGCCCAGTACAAGGTGTCTGAACACCGCCTTGGGTTCAAGGACAGTTGTAAATCATTAGAAGGTGACCCAAACTGAGACAGTATAAGACAGGCATAGAAGGTTGTGCACTCTGTCTTCAGACAGTAAGAGATAATTGCAGAAAAATCCATAATCCTCAGTGAGGGGCTGCAGATGACTGTATTCCAACACACCACACCAAGTATTCTGATCCAGGAACAATGAAAAAACTGCATGCGTGTCAGTGGTGAGTGCATAAGTCCAGTAATGGTCTGGATTGTTTCTGAAAGATCATCTCGTGATGAATCCACATGTTCCTCATGAGCAGTGAAGTTATGGTGGCCTTAACTAATTATTAGTAAAAGTTAACATAGCAAGTAATTATAATTTAATTTAGGGCTTATTTTTGCAATTTGAAAGAATGTCATTGAGAAGTTGCCCTGTTCCTTTGTCAATGATATTTTTTAAAAAATGCACCAAATTTCTGTACAATTATTTCATACACTTGCACTGATTATTTATTAGACCATACTTCACCCTTTGGTGCCAAATATTATGTATATATTTAATGCACAATTTGATGCTCAAGGTGCTGAATGTCATATTAATGTGTGTGCTCATATGCTGCATCTTATGCAGGGGGCATTCACTAGTAAATTCCTGTCTTCTGCATATCAGTATGGGAATTTAATTCTGGTGCCAAAGGGTTAAAACTGAGAATAAAAGCGGATAGTGGAGTTTACCACTCCATTGTTTTGTCACTTCTGCCACTGTGAAGTGCCCAACAAATAATGTTTGCCGATGCAGTAAGCATGAATCCCATTAGAACCTAAATATTGTGTGTATAATTTAAGTATGCATGTGAAGATCACCAAATCACTAAAAAATTGCCCTTCTTTCTGATGGGGGAGTGTAAGTTAAAAGTGTTGTAAAAGTCTTGTGGGTGTAGTTTGCTTGTCACTGCTCTGAAGCTTCAGTTATTTGCTCAGAGTATTAAAGACCATGAGTCATTGTACAGTAAGAAAAGAAACAAACACAAAATTTAAGTATCCAACACAACACCACACTGAGTGAAACCTGGTTACTAAATACATTAAATGATATTTCCCAGAGAACTGGAAGGACAAAATCATAGTAAATTTAGTCTTAATTCAGTAACATGACATGGTGTTTTCAGATATAAGTTTCACTGCATTTGCTACAGTGATTAGAAATTACATCTTACAGTTAAAGGAGAAAGTAACAGCATATAATGAAGATGGCTGTTAGATCAGCCACTGACGCTCTCAGCAGAACCCTTAAGTGGCTGACCCTTTGAACTCTCAGTGCAATAGGATTATAATATCTGTAAATTGGTACAGGAGTTTCAGATACTTCAGTGTGTGGGTATATGTCCCAAAAATATAGTTCAGTTGCAACTGTTGCCTATTTTACGCATTCATTACAGGGTATAAAAAGAATGCATTACATGTAGACCCCATCTGTCTGTGATCTAGTATTAGTGACAAAATCATTTGTAAAAAATTTTCATGATATCAGTGTCGGAGTTCTTTACAAAAAGTTTTCACGCAAAAAATTGCCTCAGTGTCAGTCATTCTTTACTGGAACATGTAAATGAATCTTACCTGTACTGTGCCATATTTATTGACCAATTTAGTTAAAATTCCCTATGAGACCTGCACATAATACTGTTGAAAATTCATGAGCTTCATGAAAATAGGCACAGGGAAGGCCATACTTTACCTGTATGCATACATGAAATCACATTTGGAAATAGTGAATATAATGAAAGCCTTGGTAAAGTTTTTGTACTCCTTCACAGAGTACACCATTTGAAAGTGATACATCCCATTGTGTTCCTAGCTAATAAAAGAGATTCAGTAATGTGTGAACACAACTGTTAGTTGTGTTGACACATAATGAGGGTCTTATTTGTAGATTTTGTCTGTGTTCAACACACAGTAGATAACAGCCATATTATCCTCTAGTAACATAAACTTTGATTATCCGGAAGAAACAGCAATGCTGATACCCCATGTCATCTAAATTGGCTTCCGGTAATACTAACCTGTGTGAAATTATGCTAGGTTGCCACATACATGTTGCATTAAATCTCTGTGCTTCCATTACATACTGTTTGTTAGGTTCATAATAGATCCATTATGGGATTTCTTTGGTTATTAGTGTACGTTATCATCACTGGTATTGACAGATTCTGCATCTTTTAATACACAATTCAGCCCTTGCTCGTATTATAGTAAGAGTTTATCTCCACAGAATATGATATTTTGAAGAAGTCCAAGATTTCACTCTAAAGTAGAATCCACATGTCTGTGGTCATTTATAACCATATGAAAATATGATGTTGCTGACTTATATTTGCCTAGCATGCATAAAAGGTATTCTGATACTCTCATTCTTGTACTCACCCTTACACACTCTGTATGTCAAAGAATGGATTAAGTTCAAAGAAAAATCCAACCCTTTGGGGTATAATTAATAATACAAAATTGAAAAGTTTTAATGTAAAGAATGAAGAAAACTTCATAGCTTTTCATTATGAACATGAATGAACATTGTCATTTTCTTTAAATTCAAATATTGAATTACCTAGAGCATGAAATTGAATAGATAAGAGTTTGTACAGAATTAATATCACAACAAAGAAAGGTAGTACTTTCTTTATATATAATAATATATGTGAGTGTGGTTCAATTGTAAGTAATCTGTAATATGCCAGTTGATGCAGAATATGAAGTGGCTGTGTGTTGCTGTTAATAGAGTGTGTATTGCAACAAGCAACACATAAAAGGTGGGAGAATGAAGAAACATCTTAAAGTAAAGCTATAAGCCTCATGATTCACACTATTGTGTGTGTGATGTGGAAGAACTGCTTGTAGAAAAATATACATGGGTGTTTTTCTTTTATTATCGAGCTTGATGTTTGTCCCTAGGTTTATCACCTGAAGGGAGCCTGTGTTTAATTTTACTCTACATGTATTTGTATATACCATCTGTACCCATATCCCTTATTCAGGTTGAAAAACAATAATTGTCGTGGGGGGAATTGTCTACCTTTTCCCCCACCAATTTTTTCATTCCTGCAGGTTCACGCAAACTGAACATCCATCATCTCGCTATAACACAAGCTGTCTTGAGTCTGCTAACGCAACCTCCACAGCGCAGATCAACTGCAAGACAGAACCCAGCATGTTTGATCCATCAACAATGCAGCAGCAGCAACAACAACAACAGCAGCAACAGCAGCAGCAGCAACAGTCAGCCAATCAACAGATGTATGCTACAGATAAGAGTAAGGAACAAGAAAAGGCCACAAATAATGCCACAGCATCTGACTTTCCATTCTGTTATAATGTCAACATGCTGCAGAAAGTCCATCAGCAAAACTCCACAGCAGGTGTTCCTGTTGGTGGGATTACTGGTGATGATAAGGGATGTTATAGATTTGATGTAGCTCAGCCATTTGGCTACAACTATGCTCTTGTGAATCAGATGTCCTTGGCAGCCGCAGCATCGACAGCAACATTTAAATGTGATGTTTGTGGTCTTGTATTTGGCCATCTGTCACTCCTGAATCATCACAAGAGGATTCATAATACCAGCAACGTGACAACAGCAGCAACACAAAACAATCAGGCAGCATCTACAAATGAGCGTCAGTACACATGTGATATGTGTGGAGCATGCTTTAGCCTTGCTGGTGAGCTTAAGAGCCACAAGAATAACATGCATGGTAAGAACAGCCAGTCCCAACAGACCCATAGCCATCAGAAATGTTGTGATTCATGTGGTGTGGAACTGAACTGTCAGCATCATCATGATGCTGGAAAAGGCAAGAAAGGTAGTGGGAAGTTTGTGAAGTGTGAGAGTTGTCAGGAGATGAATGCTGCAGCGGCAAATGCTGGGAATGCAGGAGCCACTGCAGCGAGTTTCACTGGAGGTGGTGGGGCTAGTGGCACTGAGGCAAATACAGGTGGTAGCATGGCAGGAGGTACGGCAGGGGGAGGCATTAAACCAGGTCACCATCCAGTTAAACGCCGTGGAGTTGCTAGTGTTACAAAATGCCATAAATGTAATGGGTCTGGAATCATATTCATTGGTGGTTCCAGGAATAACACTGCTGGTATTGATAAACCTTTCCATTGTAATGTGTGCGATGGGACATTCTCTAGGTATAGTAGCTTATGGAGTCACAAACGCCTCCACTCGGGTGATAAACCATTCAAATGCGGTACCTGTGGATTGGCATTTGCAAAGGCAGCGTATTTAAAGAACCATTCAAGGGTCCATACAGGTGAAAAACCGTATAAATGCTCTGTCTGTGCGATGCAATTCTCGCAGAGTCCGCACCTTAAAAACCATGAACGGATCCACTCCGGTGAGCGACCCTACCAGTGCGAAGTCTGCGATAAGACATTTGCAAGACATTCGACACTTTGGAACCACAGGCGGATACATACAGGTGAGAAACCATACAGGTGTGATGTTTGCGGTTCAGCATTTAACCAGGCTACGCATCTCAAGAATCACGCCAAAGTCCACACAGGAGAAAAACCCCATCGTTGTGACATCTGTGATGTCGGATTCTCTGACCGTTTTGCTCTTAAAAGGCACCGTAGCATACATGAGAAATATGGTAGAACTGGCCCTAACACCCCAAATAATGCAGCATCTGCTAATCAGAATACTGCAGCAAATGCTGTCAATAATAATGTTGGTACAAATACTCCAACAAATCCTGGTGGTCAACCCCAGCAGCAGGGCCAGCCATCAACAATTGATGAGCTGTACAAGTGTGAGGTTGGTGGTCCTATAGCGTTCCCTGGGTGTTCAAGGCCTCATGACGAAAAACAATGAGAAAACGCCAACCATCCTGATAATATTAATGCCAACCTTGCAGGTCCGAAGTACCAGGAATTGGTACTTGATGAAATGATGTAGATAGGACTGACGTGTTCTTACTAGCTTGGTCATTTGCATGATGGATATAAAGTTTTTGTTAAAATCCTATGTTTTGTTTCTATACCAGGGCCAGATTTTATGTGTGTCAGAATTTTGTTAATATAATAGCATTCAAAGTTAGTGAATTTTTGCTTCCAAAAAATGTGTCCGTCTAGTACATTAGGCCTACCTTAATTACCTGTTGCAGTCCAGTGATATTGTTTACAGTGTGTTGCTGTGAAGGTGGACTTCAGTTTGGTAGTGGACTACATATGGTGAAGTAAAGTTCACCTTAGAACAGGCCATGAAGGCTGAGAGGGGAAGTACAGGTATAGCTGTACTCTTTAACCTCACGCTAGATGGGATGTTTGGTCTGTGCCTTGCCCTGGTTGCTTTACCCCCAGGAAAGAGATCTGGCACGTTTTGTACAGGAGGCTGGGTGGGCCCTAGCGCTGATATAGATGGTTGAGGAAAATCTTGCCTCCACTGGGTTTTGATCCTCAGACAATGCAAGACTGTGTATGCTGTTAAATAATACTATGCCCAGTCAAAAAGATTAATGAACATAGGTACTTTCCTACCAGCCAGTAACTGTAAAAATGTATGTTTATTTATAATGTATGTACTGGAACTGGAGTAGCATAGTCAGTATAGTGACTAGGCTATGGGTCAGATGGTCTGGGTTCAAATTCTGGTAGGGGCAAGATTTTTTCTCTATTCCAAAATTTCCAGACCATCTCTGAGGCTGGGGTTCTTTACCAGCATAAAGCAGCCAGGGCATTATCTGCTCACCTCCGTCTATTATCGAGGTTAAGAATGAGTAGAACTGTACCTTTGCTCACCCTGTGTGTCTTCATGGCATGGACAGGGAAATCTTTACCTACATGTACCATCCTTATGTATAGTATCCCCTGATAGTCATTTTGGTCATGTACTCTTTGTATAACTTCAGGTATTTTGAGGAATTGAGTTTCTGTTGAACCAGTTATGCTGTGGAAATCCTATGTCCTTTCTTCTTGTGACTGTGCTCTTGAACAGCTTTTCTGTTGTACTGTAATGAACTTGAGAGTTATGAAAATTAGTGTAAAATTTTGTGACAGATACAGCATCTGTACGTGAGCAAGTCGTTGTGGCAAGTACATTATATTCAGTTCCATTGCTTTTAAAAGTTGACTCTGGCTGGGAAATATAACAGCCAATTCAGCCAATTACATTATGGACTTTGGGACAACCTTCTTATGAAACCCTCATATGTCACTTCGCAGTCATGTGCAAAATTTCTGTCATGAGCAGTGAGAGCATTGTTGCTCATTGTTTAAACACTTGTGGCTTTGGCTTTGTATTCAGTGATCCAACGTGAATTTGTTGAAAGGCAGACGGCTGCTGCTGGCACAGACCATGCACCCCAGCCTGTTGCATAGTGTTATTGTGATTGGTTTTCACCCATATTTCATGAGAAAAGAAATGTTACAGGAGCGTATGATGTTTATTATGAGGATAGAAATTCTTACTGTTCAGTTTTGGCATTTACACAGAGTCATCAGAAAAGGACTCACTATTTGAAAATGTAAATATCCTATTTGCTTGGAGACATATTTTCATGGGGTTTGTTGTGAAATGTTCAGCAACTCTCAGATTTGTTGCTGTTTGCCTGCTGTTCATATGTGCATGATTCACTGGCATTCATATATTTGCTGAATGTAGTCAGTACACTGGCATCCATTCAAAAGACAGCCCAGTGTGTCATATGACTTGTAAGTTTCAGGTCTCTTGTTACTATGCACCACATTTTTTATATATGTATAGAAGAGGATCTCCAGGTTTAGTGTGTTGTTTACTGAATTACAGAAAACAGCAAGTGTGTTAAAGCAGGTGTTACCAGGAAAACCATGGACTTCAACAGATGGTGCTGAAAGCCAAGAGTACCATGTGTACTGTATCCCAAATGAATATATTGCTCATTACAGTTTGCAGCTGGGTAGACCTGCGACCATGATCCAAAGTCCTGTAGCAGTGGTTGAGATGACACGTTTACAAAAGTCAACTGAGACGTGAAATCAGAGGCACCAAATTTTCAAAAAATGTTGATTGTTCAAGATTCTTTTTAAATGTAGTTGATAGTTTTTTGTGATGAGTACTTTTTACAAATGAAGTTTCAGTCTGCATTAATAGTCATGTTAATAATCGAATCTGGGGAGCAGAACAGTGTGCAACGCTCTGAAATTGAGTTCAGTACTGACTGCACTAGGGGGTGCGCAGTGGCACAGTTGGTTGAGGCACTGCACTTCAAGCCGGAAGGTCGCGGGTTTGATTCCCAATGGTGTCACTAGAGTTTTTCGTTGACATAATCCTTCCAGCCGCACTATGGCCCTGGGGTAGACTGAGCCTCTAACAGAAATGAGTACCAGGAATATTTCATAGGGGGTACAGGTGGCCAGTTCATAGGGCTGACAACCTTACCACCTTCATGTGCCAATTGTCTTGAAATTTGGGAGTCTCAACCTCCTGGAACCCTCAGGGCCTGTCCAGGCCTGTTATGGGATTGCTTTACCTTTTACTGAGTGCACTGGGCATGCAGTTTTACTGACACTGTGACAGTACATTTTGCAGTAGGGAATGAATGAAAACTTGAATGGCTGAACATTTCACAGCAAACACCATTATCGTATGTATTTTTTGATAATTGTATTTTTTAGTATGTCACCGAAGACTTGCCATGGGTAATTGAAACAGTATTACTATCTCCTCAGTTTTCTGGTTGAGGAGTTTTCATTGGCATGTAGTGATTCAATATTAGTTTAAAATTTATTGTTTAATCAGTCTCAAGACAGATATTTCACATACGGTTACTATGTTATCAGTTTATTTCAGTACGTATGATTTTATTTCATATTGCTACTGTTACTACTATTGCTTTTAATGCTGCTGCTGTGTGTGTCTCAAAATTTTTTTTGTCTGCAGATTATTAACTTGATGTTTACAACTCTTCTTACATTTATTTAAGATTTATAAAACTGTTGCAGATATTTGTCAAACAAGCTTTCATCCATCTCCCAGTCCTGCTATTATAAATTTTGCTACTAGTCTGTTTTATACTATTTTTCACACTCTGCAACCTGATGTGGGGATACCCTGCTCTCTTCCCTCATGACACTGTGCTGTGATAAATGCCATAATTATAACTAAAATTTCAGCTGTAGTGCTTGAATGGTTAGTATTCTTGCTTCATGTTCATACAGTCCTGGGTTCAAATCTTGGCCTAGATACCTGCTATCCTAACTGAGGGCTGTATTGGTTTTCTAGATTTTGTCCAGGCAAATGTCAAGATCATACATCAATTTAAGTCATGACTGTTCTTTGTTCTTTCCAATTTATGATTCACTAATCATCCTGCAGTTTATCACTTAATAATATGAGTTGTTGAATTGTCATTAAATACAGCATAAATAACAACTAAAGTGTAACCATAATACCCACGTGAGAAATTTTTTATGCAGCATGGGTGCTAGAAATGTGAAAATTATGCATTTATTCATGCTTCCTCTGGTCTGTACAGTGTATAGGTTATATTCTGTTCTTAAATTGAAACCTGTTCAGTTCGTATATTAATTTATTTACATGCATAGTTATCAGTGACAGAAATTTATTTAAATACTACCTTGGAATATGAAAGAGGAAGAAATCTGCACAATTTTTTTTTATCAATTTGTGTTCGTATAATTTCGTAGCTGTCAAAAAGGAAACCCGCATATTGAACTGTATCCTTGTATACTTCACATCCTTTTTTCTGTTCATAATCCATGGCTGTGTGCGTTGATTGGTGCCATCATTTCTCTGCATTGGTTGTTTCAAGGTCATGCAGAAAGCAATACTGTTAACTGCATCAAGAATGCTGTCATGCAGGTAATTACGTATGTACAGGAATGGCCCTGTATTATTATGAATGCATAGTTTGTCATAGTAATCATGATAAACAGTCTTGCGCAGGCATGGACAGTTATTTCCTCTAATCTTTGAATGTGCTTTGTAATGATGTGAAAAGGTTCATTTTGTATGATGTCGATCATCATCATCATCATGTCATTCTTAGCTGGAACACAGAGCCTCCACAAAGCATCTCTAGTTTGCATGATGTCCTTTCAACAGCCTGACTCCTGACCATGTTGTCCCATATAAGGCTACTTCTTCCACTGTTTTCCTCCAGTATATCTTAGCCATTCTCTTCTCCTATTACAGTTCCAGTCCATAGCAGTCCTGTCTGTTGATTCCTGCAATTTCTTAAATGTATGGCCAATCCGTTTGTACTTCCTCTTTTTTTTTTATTTATTTATTTTTAATTATTTGTTCAACTGTTGATATTTCTGTAGTGGTATTCCATAGTTCTCCATTTGTTATTGTGTTTGGCCGTTTTATATTTAATATTTTCCCCAGGCACCTATTAATATACACTTGTAGATGGTTTTCAGCATTGTTTGTTCTTTTCCAGGTTGTGCACCCATACAGTAGTACTGCTTTCACATTTCTTTATGATAGGCATAACTTTGTTCTTAAGGATTATTGCATAGAGTTCCGTATTGGAAATATTTGCATGAATGATGAGTGTGCCATGCTGATGTGATTTTTACACCCTATTCAGTTCTTCCCTCTTGTTACTACAGATTCAAAAATGTTTCTACTTTGTCACTGGTTCCGCCATTGACTGTTAAATTTTCTTTCCTTATATTGTTGAATCTCATAATTTTGATATGATATGGATATATTTTTTTTGTAGGGGGCCTGGGGTAGCATAGTGGTTAAGGCACTGCGCTACTAGTTGGACGGTCCCGGGATCGATTCCCGGTGGTCTCACTGCGAATTTTTTCCGTGGTTTCTTCCGACAAAACCATGTGCCCTGAGGTCGACTCAGCCTCTGAAAATGAGTACCAGGGATTTCTCCTGGGGTAAAGGCAGCTGGTGCGTTTGGCTGA
>JGI24700J35501_10930138_pt1 | contig 11671 bp, 5 predicted proteins | sample TergutTh196P1_FD_35501 | JGI IMG/M metagenome (IMG submission 35501) | reverse complement strand
AACATGTAGGAGCAGTGAAAGTGTTTTAAAAAAGTGATTTAAAAATAAATTACATACAATTAGTGCATTTGTTGGTTTTGTGATAATTATTGAAAATATTAATGTGTTTCACATCACGTTCTGGTTCTTTTAGAGATTATGTAGATCAAAACAAACTGTAAAATAATATTTTATTTTTATGGCTGTAGAAGTAAGTGTGTCAAATTCTCATATCTTTTGATGAATACATATATGGATAAAGAGTCTCAAGTGTCTATACTTCTTCACTGTTGAAGAAGTGTAACAATTACAGGATTGTATTACATGTAGATGTAGACTTAAATCATTGTCACCTAAAACGGGAGGAAGATATTTTAAGTGATCCTCATGCCTCCCAAAATATGTGGTGGCGTATTACTTCCATATGTGGAAAACAAATTTTATGGAAGGTTCATTCCCTGTCCTGCATATCTGTAACTCTGTCAGATGAGTTATTTATACTCTTAAGCTACTATTCATATCCATTTTGGATATTTCATATAAATTGGTGTCCTCTGAGTCTTCTTTTTCTTGTGACTTTAGAAGAAGCCTCTTCAGATTCATTATGTTCCACTGGCAGGAGTTGTACATGGACCCTTTTTCCGTATAATACTGTCCATGAAGAACAAAATTTCTGTAGGACTTTCCTCAGAGCATCTGTTTCTTTGAATACCAATAAGTAAATACTTTTTTATGATTATTATTATAAATCATAAATTGAAATGTAATTCCTTAATTGTTTTGTTGTGCTTCATGGGTGAATTACTTGATTGTCCACTGCTGGACATTCTGGTATCCACTGTGACTGCTGCAAGCTTGTGGCCATATGCTTCGACATTTGCTATTAAAAATCTGAGAAGCACACTCCATTGTTCCACCTTATCTGGTGCTGGCTACATCAAATTCAAGTAGGGTAGGAATCTCTGAATTATGGCAATAACATGCTTACCATCTTCTCTTACCAGTGATAGGCCACTTGTATGTAATGCATTGACATGTAATTTACTTATTCACAGCTGTGCTAACAGTATATTAAGTATATTAACACTGCATGTAATATCCGTCAGTCTCATTTCACATTACATTCTATTTAGTCACTCACTAGCATTCAGTATGTTAACATTTTATGTGTTAATGACAGAGGGCTTTTTATAATATTTCTGCAGTGATGATTACACTATGCACAGCATGAAGTTTGCAGCCACACCAGTTTTGTAGCACAGTTCTGGGGTCATTGCCTTAGTGAGTACCCTTTCTTTTGGTCATTTCTGTTTCCTGTTATATATCTTGTTTTAATCAGAACTGAGTATTTAAGTATCTTCCAGTAATCATCACTCAACCAAGCACATATGCTTAGTTGTGTAAATATTTTGATAATGGAAATAGAGGCATGTGTACACTGTTGATAGGCAGACAGTATTCATAAACATGTAACTGCTGACTGTTCTGTATAATTTAATTATATTATACTGTTAGTCATCATCATTGTCACTGAGCTTTAAATAGGATAGTCTGTTAACCTGAAGCAAAGTGCTCTTCTGCTGCAAACAGCAAAGTGGTGCCCCACACAGATCAGAAAATTGTGGAAGATACTGGAAGAGAGGGAGTATACTCTTTGCTGGTGCCAATAAAAGTTATACTTTATGGCCACAACTTTAGTGGTGATGAAGCAGTGCAAAAATGGCTGTTTCAAGCTGACAGAAAGTATTAGCAAGCTGCAACAGGAGATGTAGCTCCTTACTGGAAGAAAGTGTATAAGTAACAAAGGGAATTTTGTGGAACATTATAAGTATGCAGCTGGGGGTACATTTGTGACTCCTGTGAATGGTATGAAAGTCATTATGTTTGGAGGAGTTTGAGTTAATACCCCATGTGTGTTATGACTGTTCTCTTCCATTACTAACTTTAGAGATAATTTTGGAACAAAAAGTAGTACTCTTCGTAACTTCTATTGTACTCTGTTATGATGAAATATTTTGTCATATATTAAAAGAGGCACTTAATTAATTAGTCATGTCACAACCATGTTGTCAAACCAATGACTGCTTCCAGCTTGATTTGTTGTGATCATTCTCATAAGCTGCAAAAAAAATGATTTATCAAAATTTTAGTCTTCTGCAGCGGTGTAGTCGAAGTCTTAACTTTCTGGGATGTTACAAAGTGTAGGGACAACAACTACCAACCTCATGCTGCATAACACCTCAGAAGAGCGAATACCTCAAATGATTCATCCTTTTTTGTGTGTATTTAAGCTACATGTAACAGTTCATTCTTTGAGTACTTCCAGAATGTAAATTAAGGCGCTCAAGTGTAAATTGCAGACAAAAAATGTAGAAGTATTATTTCTGAAAGGACTTGAGTAGCAGAGGCAACGGATTTGTGATGATCAGTTCAGTTTGGTTTTTCAACTCTTGGACTTAAAACTGAATGTTATTTAAATGGGAGCACAAGAACTTCATTGTATGTTTACAAAAGCCTGCAACCTAATCCAAGACAGTCACAGGCCTGTAATTTTCAGTAAAACATTTTTGGTGCATTATTTACTTTATATTTGAAGGTATGACTTAACTTCACATGGAGATAATTTGGAAATTATAGGACTGAATTATCAGTATCACAAAAAATGCTGTATATGTAATATCTGTCCTGTTGGATGCCTTGAGTGTCTTACATTAGGGATGTTTTAACTGAAGTTTGAACATAAACATGTAACTTAATTGTGTGATATGAATTTACAACTTGTTTAGATACTCAGAACATTTGTTACAGTCATGCTGTGTTTTCAGATTTCTAATGCATAATAGTATGACACCATAACCAGTTGTTTAGTATGATATTTAACAGCAGAAAAAATTAAATGGACTGTAAACTTAATGCATTTTATATTTATTATGTAAAGTGTCTTTATGCTGTTGTGTTATGAGTCTTAAAACCCTTCAGATTTACTTGTAGCACTTTAAGAAGTTAAATCATGTTTTGCTTGCCAAATTGTGCGAAACATTCTGTGTATGTTTTGTTGAAGAATCTGCAGTAGTTATATATCTGATTCCTTGGAAACAACCACACATGCAAGGGTGTATATATACGTATGTATGTATGGCCATGTTTTCCGTATGTGTAAATTGGTTTTGCACAGTACTGCTATTGAAGGTGCCTAGAGTCAATAAAGATTTTGCAGTAGTGGTACTTGTGCAACCATTTTCACTGGTATAGACTTTACTGAAAACTGTAAAGGCCGTTTAAGGGTGTTAACCAGGCCTGATATCAGCGAGTTTTCAGGTATTCACAGTGGGAATTAGATCGTGATCTTCTTGATTGTGATATTTTGTAGTCATGTAGGAGGATGTTATCCTGCTGCAAAATACAAGTATTCACCTATGTGACCATATGGTGTCATAACCCAGAAGATCACAGTCTGGATGTTCATTATCAGCTTATCATGGCACTTGTGCAGGAATTCTGTCCACAATATTTACTGGGATAATTATACCACAGTGCTGGGTTGTCATTAAACTAACATGGTGAGTAAAGATGATAACTCAACAATTTTGGTGCACATTTATTTCAGTGTATGACACATTTCTGGCACTACTCAGAGTTACGAAGTGAGAAATGTACAAACAGAAAATGTAAGTAGATATGCTGTGTATGATGCATTAATGGGTAATGCACCGAATCCAGTACCATACTGGTATTTGATGAAAAATTAATGCCCTATGGACCACCTACAGAAGAGAATATAAGAAGTTTGAAAGGGTGAAATGTGAGTGGAGAAAGTTAGAATAGTTATGAGCCTTATGATATTTTTATGTGCAATGCATACAAGATTAAGAGATCACCAGGAGAGAATTACACAACCTTGGATCTGCATGATTAAGTCATTAGAGATGTTAGTAAATATGTGCCATTTTTATTGTTAAACAATATTCCTTTTTCTGTTATAATAAAATGTTGTTGCAACTGAATTTTTGTGTATCATAATTTCTTGATATCCAGATAATCGCACCAAAAAGAATGAGCTGGGTTTGGGCATGTGGAACATGCTGGGGAGAGGTGCATATGGGATTTTGGTGGCAAAACCTGAGGGAAAGGGACCACTTGGAAGACTGAGTTATAGATGAGAAGGAAGTATTAAAATTGATCTTAAAGAAATCGGTTGGGAGGGTGTGGACTGGATTGATCTGCCGAGTCTTTTTAGGCCACAACAATTTTTTCTGCCTGGTGTTGTGACTACTGTAATGATGTTCTATGGATGCTAACTTTTGGCAACTAAGATACTTAAAACATTTGTAATGTAATACTGTAGACCCTCTAATTAACAGGCCTATTGTATAAATTTTGGTCCACAATGGGAATACGTGAAATATGTAAGAGTACTGAAGAGGCTTTACTGTTAAGGTGACTGTTGAAGTTGTATATGTATAATTCAGAAGTACCAGACAATCAGCATTATTGGACCACTCACGCTCTCTTTTAGTCTGTTCGTAAGTTTGGGATGGATGCCACCTCTGTCGACCAACAGAATGAAACCGTGGAAACCTTTGGTCCAAATAAGTTAATTCTGAGTTGTATTTCAAAAGGTGGGCACATCAAATAGGTCCTGTACTAGTTAAGCTCCACACTATGAATCCATATGGGGAAATGTAAATATGATTCCACAAATTTTTAACCTCAGCACTGGCTACAATTGACTAGTCAGCTTTATGCTACGCCTAATTTACCTTCGGGGAAAGAAAACGCGTTTGGAGTGCGGGCTGTCTCCAAGACCGACAGAAGTTTTGGAGTAGAAGAAAAATCGTCGCTGCTAGAAATCGTATTTTTAGAATGAGGAATGTTTTTTTGTGTTGGATGTAATAAAAAAATTCAAATTTTCTTTGATATCAACGGTCCGTCAACTAATTGGCATCGTATAAATAATTAACCCGTTTCCTTCCTCGAGCACCTTGCTATTCCATGTACCGTACCTTCAGTGTTAGTTACCAGACGATCTGTGGTTCAGTGTTGGCTACCAGATGATCTGTGGTTGGCTGCGGCATCAGGTGCGCACAACTGTTCTGCTCATCTGTGAATCGAGGTAGGCATTGTTACAGTATGGCGTCGGAAGAAGAGCCGGGTGAGAAAAGGATGTCTCAAATATTTGCTGAAGGTATGAAGATTTTTGATGATTTGTCGAAAACGTCTGAAGCGACAAATAGCAGTACCATTCAAGTAAGTGCGAGAAATACTAAGTCTGCTTACTACTACTTTGTTGGAAATATTTCAGTCGTCAATGTCCCGTATTCAAGGTAATGTTTGTAAGCATTTGGGTTATGTAATTGTGATGAGTCCCTGGCTTTCAGTTACAGGTCAAGAAGGCAATGCGTTTATTCGAGGATGCCACAAGATTAGTGTCTGTAGCAGGAATATTCAGCTGTAATGAAGACATAGAAGAAGTTGCCACCAAGAATATTAGGTACTTTCTTCTGCCTGCACTTTTGGGAACTCTTAGCCTGAAACTCTGTGTTGACGATCGTTTCAGCGTTATCCAGACAGCAGAAGTTTACTTCAGAGATTTTTTAAAGCGTTGTACGAACTATGCCGTTATTGATATCGAAATACCTGACTCAAAAGAAGAACACTCATCAGAGTCTTCTGAATCTGTACATCAGCAGTCTCGTACAACTGACCTGGCAACTATGGCAAGAGAACGCAACGCAAAGCTTCAGCGTTATAGGGAACAAAAGGCCTTGGAGAGTCAGCTAGAAGAGTTAAAGAAATCAATGTGCAATATGAGTATACTGGATGAAGAACTTGAAAGAAAATATTATTTGACATTAATTAAAAACTTTGCTAACCAGGCTGTGGATGAACTTAATAGCATTGAAATGGAAAAGCCACTGTTGGAACATATGGCTAAGGTTAGGAAAGGCGACGGTTTTGGAAATGCAAATGATAACATTAAAAAAACAAAATTCCCACCACCGAAACCACTACAGCCAATTATTATAACAAGAGATGAGATTCAGAAGAAGGTGTTTGGTGCTGGGTATCCAAGTCTTCCAACAATGACTGTGCAGGAGTTTTATGAACAGCGTATCAAGGATGGAGAGTGAGTACATACATGCGGCCTTATTTTATTTGACAAGCATCACATGTCATTCCTGACATGTGGGTAGTCAGCTGAGTGGACTGCATTAATGTGACATATAAGCCAACAGGAACTGTCAGGTGATAGTTGTCAGATAAAGTAATGACCTTGTGCATTGCCAGTTATCACTTTTAATTTCAAACTGAAATAGGTGGTAGGTGACTGTTGCATTCTTATTCTCTGTTTTAACGTGGTATAAACATAGTAAGTTGCACAGGGGAACTGGATGGACCCTGTGTTCTCCAACATCTGTACTTATTTACAGAATAACTGTATTGGATGTTCTGTAAAAAAGGAAGAGATCATATTATGTCTTCTTTCAGGAGAAAATTTAAATCTCGTCACCACCATACTACTTTGCTTGCTTGATGACTGATTACTACATTCAAGGCACCATCCATTTTACAGTTTTTTTTAAATAAAGTGATACTACAGTGTTCGCAGAATAGAAATGATATATGTTAAAGACTGCGGCTGATGTGTACACCTGTTATGCTTTCGTTGAACAAAAATAATATGCATACATGTTAAGCAATGAGAATAAATTAACTTGCATTGTATTTAAAACTAACCAGGTATTTGTTATGTATGCTTGAGCACCACACATATTGTTCAGTGTGTGCATGAGTATTACTGGTGGATCCAAAATATCTGCAGTTAACTATAAGCAACAAAAGTACCCTAAGATTAAAAAACTCAGTAAACAAAATCTGATAACTTAATCTAACCTAACTTACAAGGAATCTAATGTAGTAACTGGAGTTATGTTGTATGTTGGTTTGTCCGAATACGACAGCAGAATTGACATTTGGTGCTCAAGCCTTGTGTGCAGAGCACATACAATAGTAGGAAACTGGTGCATGTAGTGGTAAAGTTAAACAATGAAAGATTTTAGAACATTGTTGTACTTTTGAATTATGTCACAGTAATTTGTTGGTTTTGTACCTGTTGGTTTGTTATTTCCATCTAAGCAGAATTGTGTGCTTTAATGGAAATAGAAAATCAGTAATTGCTAAAAGTACCCAGTGAATATAAAATAATTACAGTCATTGATTTTGTTTCTAATTTGAAAAAGAGAAGAACCATGATATGTGCGAGACTTTTAGTTCCTGACATGCCTAGAGTGATTAGTTTATCTTGAAGCTTAACAAGCATCTGATTATTATTATTATTATTATTATTCCCTTTTAGAAACTTTATGTCATTTTTAATAACTAAAGTTTTATTGGTATATTCTGCCTATAAAATGTAAAAATTATTTTGGGTTATGTCCCAAGTGCTAAAGAGTATTTCTGAATTTAAGAGAAGTAAACTGACAGGATAATGGAGAGAATTTTGTAGTGAGGAGATGTATGGTTGTGCTTTTCATCTTCAGTTGCAGTTGTGATGTTGAAGTGAGCAAGACTTTAGTATTCATGGGAGTAAGACAGATTTTCTGTTTGAAAACCACGTGGAATATTTGGACCATGGAGTGCAGTGTAACACTGAAATGTACTGTAGGGAAGCAGTGTATCACATGGGTTATTGTGTCATGGAGTAGAGTAGAACACTTAAATGTATTGTTCGGAGGCAACAGTGTGTGAGGATATGAATAAATTCAGTTGGATTAGGGTGAATTCCAGTGGCAGGTTTTGGGGTGTTAGTGATGAACCATTCTGTTTCATGACAGTAGTGAATGTCTGAAATTAAAAAAAAAAAAAAATATAGCAGTATTTATGACACTGTTCAATATGGTTGTATCATTAACAATGATTTTGTTGTTCTCAGTTTCTGTGGTAAGAAAACATCCTGTTAGATTCTTACCCTCACAAGAACATAGTAACAGAACATGCAGTAGTTTTGATTATTCCAAAAGTAAGGTTATTATTCACTAGCTTCTCACCATGGTGACCTGGGTTCGATCCCAGAGGAAGCTGTATGGGGCTTGTGGTGGACATAACTGTTTTGGAACAGATGTTTCTTTGAGCACTTTGATTTGCCATCATCATTTACATTGGTTTTCTGTTTTCACTTACAATATGTCCATTGCTGCATTCTCTTCTGTCATCTGGGGCTAATGCAGTAGGCCAGGGAATGACATTTTTGTTGGGTTAGGAGTTAGACAGTTTTTCACCATCAGGGTGTGTAGGTAATCAGTCCACACATGTCTCCATCGTACGATCAGCGCACATTCCATGCTTCGTGCATCAAAATGGCATTACAAGTGAAATGCCTGCTGACTCTACCCAAGTATGTACAATCATAAATGACCATTGAACAGAGATTTTGTGTTCAGAATGTTTACTGGTAGAAATGAGCAGTTCTGTGGTGCAACATTGTTGAGCTGGGATTTTAAAGAGGGTAGAAACCTACATGAACTAGAAGTAATTGCTCACAAATAGCAGGAAAACTGATATGCAGGATACTGAACCCTGCAATAGGCCCCTTTTAGATAGTGTCAGGGACTTACTGTCATTTCATTTGCAAGATAAGAAATAAAATAAATACATGAATAAATGGTTTGTGTGCCAAATTTGTTTAAAATCTTTTTAGTATTTATTTTTCTCATAGGAAGTTGTCAGGTTTTTGCAGAGGAATTACATTCTTCAGAAAGGGACACAACTCAGTTGTCCTGTTCATTTTTCTTCAATTGTTGCTTTCTTTAGCATTCTGACATCAGTAAAAGATATTTAGTATCATTGCAGCTTCTCTCAGAATTGTCAGGTCTTAAATGACTGACACATTCACCAACACAGATATTGAATACTACCGCAGTTACTGTTTTAATTGTTACCAGATTTTGTCTTACTGTTGTTTTATTATTAACTTAATGATGCTTTGTCAACTACATAGGTTATAAGGATCCAAGGAATGGTAGGATATGTCTGACAGATGGTTAGGAAAGGATGTGGGAGTGGGAGTCATTGTTTATTTTTTTAAATTCCTGCCTCCATGTTTGCTAGAACGATCTGAAGAAAATTACAATGGATCTCATGTAAAATGGTTGGTCTGACAGCTACAACTGGAATCAGATACTTAGCAAATATGAATTCTTAGAAAATGTAAAATGAAGGGAAAACTGTGTGGTCTGAGTTGTTGATAGCATCTACTAGGATATTTGTATCTGCAGTGACTCACAAGGAAGGTTGGCTAAGAAACTGATGTATGTGTTTTTACAATTGATTTTTTAGGTGGCCAGACCCAAGTAAACAGAAGCCACAATCGCTGCAGGAAATGGCAGCAATGGGGAACCCAAATCGTGTCTCCGAAGATGAAGAAGCTGAGAGGGAGATGAAAATAGAGAGAGATGATCCAAAGTTGTTACAAGAAACCAGAGACTTTGATGAATACAAGGATGATTATCGACGGGGTTGGGGTAATAGGATGAATCGCAGCTGAAGAGGTCAGGAGGATGCAGTGCAGTATGAATCCTGAGTATGTTTGCTGAGACTTGTTCAGTTTAGAAAACATTTAAATTTAACGTCGGTGGAGTTTTGTGTTGTCTTGTTGATGGCTGTTTGTAAATACATAATTGTACCAAATAGAAACTGAATTTTATGTATACACATGTTTATGTCCTGAGTTGCTTTTCATACATTTAATCTTGCATCATACACACCTCTGTTTGTAAAAAGTTTGCTGAAGAAGATATTTTACACTAAGAGGGAGGAAGGAAATGGGAAACTCAAGGAAACTATAATAAGGAGCCCTGTGATTTGTATGCTTCACCAGATATTGGGGTAAACAAATGAAGGACGATGAGGTAGGTGGGCCATGTGGCATGTGTGGGGAGAAGAAAAATACATACAGGGTGTTTGTGGAGAAACCTGAAGGGAAGAGACCACTTGAAAGATCTGTATAAAGATGGGAGGACAAAGTAGATCTTACAGACATAGGATGGAAGGGCACAGTCTGGACTAATTGGAATCAGGATAGAGATAAGTATTAGGCCATTGAGAATTTGGTGATGAATGCTTGGGTTTTATAAAGCTGGTGAATTGCTTGATGAACTGTGCAACCATTAAATTGCAGCAAGGAATGTGCTGCATGCATGTAGCAAAACACACCGTCTGCTGTATGTGGAGTAGTATCTTTTCATAAGCAAAGAACTGTTGCTTTGTTTTCATGTGCAACCTTCATTATGGATATTTGATCTTTCTACTGCTTTCACTGATTTTACCTGTTCTGGATCTTTTATGGTTGCTTGACTTTTTTTATCAGAAGGAATGTATATTTTGTACAAAGTTGCACGCTACCTGTAAATGTTAAATAAAACTTCCTTAAGACATTAAGAGTTGTCTGTTACTCATAAGCCAGTAAGAGTTATCTGTTGTAATTGCTACTGGACGGTCTGGCCATACCAAGTATATGGTTTATGCTAGTTTTAGTGCTTTAGAGCCACTGGAGAACTTCATATAGCAGTGGATCCATAGGCATGAGATCACCACTTTCTTTTTGGATGTTGTATAAATTATATAAGATATGAGGTTCTCACACTGATGTTGCTGAATATTTTGGTCTCTTGGAATGTTGTGCCATGTCATTTAGGCCCCAGAATTGTCCTGCCATTTTTGGACTGCTCAAATTTGAAGGTGCAGGTAATTTGGTCTTGAAATTGTCAGTAAATACCAACTGATGTGGCATAACTTGAATCTTCTGTTTAGAAGGAGACTTTATGTCTTGGTATCTGACTTCGTACCCTTTTAATTTTCTGTGCTCAAATTGGGACCATTTATATAGCCATTTTAAAGTAAATTGAACTAAACTGAATTAAATTGTACTCCAAACAAACATACAAACCAACATGCTGGTTATTAATTCACTGAACATAAATTCTTTAAATTTTTAAACTGCTGCATCCCCATTTTGCATTATGGAGGCATATGATTTTGTATGAATAATATGCAAAGGGTTGGTTCTTCACCTCATGGAAACGTGACATATCTAATGTGAATTTAATGTAATCCATATTCCATGCAGTAGATTTTTGATACAGTATTTGAGCCAACAAACTGCAGAATCAGTAATGAATATTCCTTTGTCACTTATGTTCCCCCAACATTATTTGACCTCTACAACGTCATCATCAGGGAGGCACACAAGTACAGCAAATTCTGTCAAAGATGTGCACAAGTGGAGGGGTAATGATGATCATGTATGGGTTGAAACATGTAGGACTATAAGTGACCAATGATTATTTATTATTGATTATGCAGTTTGTTGGATCAAATACTATATAATGTACTGTGAAGTTAATTCAGCCAGTGATTAGATGTATTACTCTTGTCTATTCTGAGAATCAGTTGAAACTCTGTTTGAAATGTAAAGTTCTTTAACCTTAGACCAGGTGGCATACGTGATAAGCACGACCCATTTGTTGCCACGTGAGCAGAGATTTATGACTTGCCACATTGAAGAGTGAGGTGCACGGTGTTCTTTGTAGATTTGCTGCTAATCAAGTTCCATTGTCACTCAATTTGTCTTTAGTCAAATCCTGCTATTTTCATGTCTTCATTTTGCACAGCTTGTAACCTGTTGTGTGTAGCC
>JGI24700J35501_10930139_pt1 | contig 11678 bp, 6 predicted proteins | sample TergutTh196P1_FD_35501 | JGI IMG/M metagenome (IMG submission 35501) | reverse complement strand
CCCCCCCCCTTCCAACTTCAATTCTAGTGTGGCAATAACCAAATGTCCACTTTCTGTATATGTGAGTGAAGAGATGATGAACATCTTGGCCTCCCTTGTCAGCCTACTGCAAAAAACCTTGCAAAAGAACATCACTACATTTAAAAAAACTAACACATATGCACATGCCCACTGAACCTAACTTTTGGTTAAGTAATAGTATTCACCTCTGCGGAGATACTTACCCAAGCGTCGGAGGATGCGTTTGCATTCATCTCGTGACATGTCAAGTAACATGGGCCACATTGTCATTGCTGAAAATACAATACTTTTAGTTGTTATTAAAAGGTTATACACTTTCAAACATCAAGAACAAAAACAATTTAAACAGTACAGAATGGTAAGGTACTGATCGAAAATTGTGCAATATAATTCCCATATTATATTCACACCAGGTTCTAGGAATACCTCTGTCCATGTTCCATTTCTAGAAGGGAACTAAGACCTGCTTTACTGTATGCCTCACTTCCTTATTACATAAGTTTTGGGTTGGTTCATTCACGGTAATGTCTGTATAATACTAACACTTGCGTGAAATACAGGTAACAATGCCATACCCACACATACGACATAAAAAAATATTATAAAACAATACAGTAAAAATTTATACTATATTTGTACTTAATTAATGGGTGTTAGCATTAACACATACAATTCTAAATTAGCCATAGAGGCAAAAATGTATTTGGGTCATATTTATTAAAAATCAGTATGCCTACTAACTAGATATCAGTATATAAGTTAGCTTGCCTGTTGAGGTGTTCCACTGACAATTCACCAAATGTTTTTAACCGGTAATTTTCTCAACACAGCCTTCCGGTATGAACAACTTGCTTGATGTCTCCAACAGTAAGACGAGCAACACTGTCCATGTTTTCATATGATAGGATACGCTATCATGTAATCAAAGTGGTTTCAGGTCAGTAACGCACAACAAACAGCACAAAACAATTTACGAAAATGAGAACCCCAAAACCTCACGGCAAGTTTCGCCACTAGAGTGGCATAAATATTAAAGCTGTACACTAAAAGAGCTGTTAATATAACCTGCCTTACATTACTTTTCCACACGCTATTAAAAATTAGGCAACGCCACTAGTACATCGACAGACCTTACTTTTGAAAATTTTGTAAATACCTGGCACTAAACGTCTTGATACACTTGTGTAGTACCACTACATGGTACATCAAATGCATGTAAAAATTATTTTCGAAGAAATGTTTAACCGTTTCCACTCATGTCATACAAAAAAAATATGCATATAACTGCACTCATCCAGTTCCACTTCAATTTCGTTCACATTTTTCACACCTACGAACACAAAACATCTACTTACTCTACATATATTTTCTTTAATTCTAACATACTCTTATTAACCTTTCATTCAACCGCTGATTAAGGTCGCACTTCAGAGTCGATGCTCTTATCCGTGGTCGCACTTGTGACGGATAACTATGGCATTGCCCATGTTTCACCTACTCCTTGCTCTTACAAATAGGTAAAACTTGAAAGTTGATATATTCGGTGTTGGTAATGAGGTGATGTGGTTATATGATAAATAGCTAAGCGCTAGTGGCAAATGACAGACCACCAATTGAGGGACTCTCATACCCACGGACACAGATGAATACCACGGATCTCACAACGTTGTTGCCGATGAAGTTTTGCAGCCCCTGAGGTCCCTGCGTCGCTTGATCCCGAGGTACATGATTGCAACGAAACCTCGTAAAGTATTTACCCACTGACAAGAAATTAACCTCCAGGAAGATATGCACCTCTGATGGGCGTTTTCATTTCTACTAGTTCACTTTCATCCCCACCTTATTTGAATAGTTCACACACATTGCCTGTCACTTTCCTGTGACTTTCTGTCACACCATTTCAATTTCCTGTCAACTGTGAACAGTACAGTACACCTCCATATGCAGTTGTCCGTGGGAATTCATGCACACTAAACAGGTGAAAACCCAAACTGCTGAAAATCATTGCAAAGAAAATGTTAGCAGATTGCAGATGACAGTCCATTCTAAATTGCAGTGCACCACTGCATAAACTGCTATGATTGAGCTTAAAGTTCTTTAATGACGCACAAAAAACACTGTTGCGTTGTATCAAACCACGTTAAAAGGCTTACAGAGAATGTTTACTGGGCACAAAATGTGTGTTTCAGTTTTCTCTAGAACTTTCTTGTGAAACAATTTTTCATGTGATGTTGGGACACGCATTAGTTACGTGCCCACACAGGGAAGCAACCACTACTATAAGTGCCCAAGAATGTGTAATGAGTTGACCACGGAGAATTAAAAACATGTAGTGTACATGCTGATATTGTACTAGGTCACAGACATGACCACTACACAAGATATTCCTGTGTACTGTGTATTGAACTAAGGGGAGGGGGCATAATTAAGAACTGTATGCACAAGTCACATACAAATGTCCATATGGATTCACTTGTTATTCAGATAAAATAGCAAAACAACAAGCATTAACCTGCTCACTAGCAACACTTTACTGATATAATAACTAACAAAAAAGTTATTAGCTTTAAAAACAAGCTATCTAACACAGATGATGTATTACTCACTGTAGCCTTCACAATAAGGATGCACGTCAGAAAGAAACAATCTGAACGAAATAGGCACATTTTTGTGACAAATTTCTTTGCTATGATAATTACAGCAATATTGGTAACTGTACTTTTTAAACTTTTATAAATTGCGATGTTCATTGTAATTCAATGCTGCTTTGTAATGGGCAGATACATTCATCATTTGTGAAAGAGATATGAAATTTATTCTATAAAAGAAATTCACAATAATCCTTACTATACCAAGGCATACTATATTCACTCTAGACGCAACAAACATCATATGTAACATCGAAAAGGCCATATCATAAGCAGTTGTCAATAAATGCATCTTTTTAATTAATGGTGTGTTACACAAACTTCTTTCATGGCTAATATTTACACATATGTAAAAAAACATTTACTTACCACACAAAAATTTGAGTTTTAATAAATATTTTAAAACAGAGTTTGAACTCTTTAAATTTTATGTACAGTTCTCAGGCTTTACTGGTCTAGATATGGAGAACTAAAAGAAAAAGTTACAACTGTTTCCAAAGAATGGCACACACTGTAACTGAAATATTGGATTACCCATTTTTTAAAGAGAACAAAATACATGCACATACACACGTATTTTCTACATTGTACTGGTATTTGTCATACAATAAATCCTACAAATCAAACAGTGAAATCAGATCCTCTCTATTTAGAGATTTAACCCTTTGGAGCTGGAATTAAGTGCCAGTGTACTCTGCGAAAGACCAGGGTTTTAAATGGCTGCACACTACTTTGCATGTTCTTGACCTACAATCATAGTGAACTTTTAGTTTTTTCAGCAACTCACTGCACATCGACTATAGTCAGCTTTCGGTGCCAAAGGGTTTTGGAAAAAGATTTAAACTAGAGGCCATATAAATATAAAAACTCAGCCAAGTGAAACCAAATTACTCAGAGGTTGAAATGTAAAACAGAGATATCAAAGGGCAAATAAGTTTGTATAAGTGTTTTCCATGTATACCAAAACCCCTGATAATATGTCGAGCCCCGTACTGCTACATCCTTAATCCTATTTTGCCTTGTTTGAAAAACATACCTGTAGCATATTCTACAAAAAATTAATATGAAAATAATTATGGTATACTTTCACACTAAAATAATGTATAATCTCAGTTCTCTGTAACGATATTTGAAACAAGCTACAGTATGCCATAGATTTAAAGTTTCCAATTTTGTTGTATGAAATTGTATATCAGCTGTCGAGTGAAGCAATAAAGGTAAGTCTGTGGATTTCCCCCATGGCATAGTTTGTTGCAATTCTGAATCTGCTAAAAAGGATTTATCATAAGTTACTATACATCCTAAGTAAAGGTGTTTTTCTTTCCACTGAACTGTTGAAGCCAACAAAATACTTGTAAAGACACAAGTAACTGGTGACCTGTCTCACAAATGATTCACACTGGAGAAAAAAAAAACTACAATTTGTCACGCTTCTTAAGCGTGCGTTTGTTTGCACAACGGCTGATAATATCTGTCACATGACTCTTATGATCGAAGATCTTCATAACTTGGCTCTTTGCCTCTTGCATCTGATCCTTGATTACTTTGCTCCTCTGTATATTTCCCTAGAATGAATCAAGGGTTAACTGTCATTGGTACAGGAACACAGACTTCTTGCTTTAGAGATTAAACATGTAAACATAATAATGTATGTGTTAATATAATAACAGAATTACATGCACCATGTGACAAGTAAAACAATACAACCTGAACAGAGAAAAAAATCAGGTGTCTGTTATTCTAATTTGCTCTAATCAAGAAGAAGGCATAAGAAACTAAGAAAATTATGCAGGAAGGTGAACCAAGCAAAATGGGCCAGCTGATGGACTATCACTCAAATGACTGAGTGACACTCATAAAACAGATGGACTGCTATTGGACCCACGTATGGAACCTGGCCATCAACAAGCTACCATGCCTCAATATAGTCAGGTTAGGCAACAATAAACAATGGATCATTTCCAGGTTAAGCAGAACTGACCTGGTATACTGTAGGAATGTGAACCACCCAACCTGACACTGCTCTTCCATTGTACGGAAGAGCCATAAAGAACAGGCCTTGCTTGAAGATATACACATATATTTCAATGACAGGTTGTAACTTCACGTATCAGCCCTGATGAGGAGGAAAGAGCTGGTCTCAGGAGGTTTTGTATGAACAACAATACACCAAATTTTCTAATAGGATTTTAGTGCACAAATGATGTGTGAGAACAGGGTACTAAGAACATGACAAACCTAAGAGGCAGGAAATAACAGGAGACCACAGAAAATTTTGAAAATAGGAACATCATAATTACTACTCATGGAAAGTAATATTATTATGACCAAATCAAGTAAGATAAGTTGGATGGGGCATGTAGCATCGATAGAAGAGACAAAAAATGCATACAAATTTCTGGTCAGAAAACCTGAAGGGTTGAAACAACTTGGAAAACCTAAGTGTTACAGGGTTGTACAATATAAAAATTGATCTCAAAGAACATGAAGAACAAACTCCCCTGGTTCAGGACTGGAACCCATCACAGGTTATAAACAAAGTACTGAACACAATCAGGCCAATGTAAAGTTCCTGTAAACACAATATTAAACATACGGGTTCCATAAGTGGTAAAGTGTGTTTGAAACGTGATGGCACATGCACAGAAACCAGATTTCGTCTTTTGCCGAAACGGACGAGTCCATTTAAATCAGCGGGGGCGCCAGTTCAGTCGACTGCTGGCAGCCGAGGTGTGTGCATCAGCGTTAGTAATGCTGGATACACCACGTTCCAAGGTAGTGTGAGAGTACTGGCTACCCATTCCATTCGCCAGTTTCCCCTTCACTTCTCCTCCCGTGCGTCACCATGTTTCAAACGCACTCTAGCAATTTGTTTATCTAGCTGCATAACTCTTGGCTTTGCAAGGAGGACTCTGCTCTTACGAGCAAGTAAGTTAGTGACTTAAGTAGTACAATAAAAAGGAACCCGGTGAACACGGAAGGCTTCAGGAAGACATTCAGGAACATGAGATGGAAGATTCATCTACAGAGTAACATGATTTCCTGCCTTCATTTTGGTTTCAAGGCCACCAAGAATGCAATTGTTACTGGTACCTTTCAATAACAGTGACTGAGATAAACATGATACATTACTGCCTTGAATTCTTCTGTATGTCAAATACGTGAAAAGAAATCTTACAAATTCTTTAATGAACAGCTCTGTTAGTACAGAGGATCAGTATAGAATGGAACATAGCATATTTTAAAGCACTATGTGTTGCAAAGTGCTACAATTTTTTTTTTTGTATATACTGTCTTCATACATAGAGTGTAAAAAGGTAGACAAAAGTTTTTTTACTGTATTATTCATATAAAAGTTCAAGGCAGACTTTAAAGATTGGAACCAACTGGAATAAATATTTAATCAAGTTCCAAGCTGCATTCCAACATTTGCACCTACAACAGTGGGATCCAAATTTTGTGTGTATGGTCGGCTATCTCAGGTATGGTACTTTACTGTATAATTCTATTAAACTCACCTGAATATGTAGAATATTTAAAACCTTTTCATCAACACTTCTGTTGCAAAGAAACCACATTTCTAACTTAACAATGACTGGCTAATTGGATATCCTTCCCACCTATGACACCCAGTCAGTTTTAGAGAAAAACAACATGAAATATGAAGTCATACTGCCTGAAGTACTCTACATACCTAAGTGAATGGAAGTGGAATTTACAGGAATGTTTAGGAAAGATTCAGCCATATGAATTTTCAAGTTTTCACAGAAGGCAATAATTGTATGATCTTCTTCTGCGTCATGAAACTGTGTATGACTGTGGACTGACACTGATATTTCAGATGAATAAGCTTCCCACAACTTCAGGTTGTTGAATCAGCACCCACCTTGTATAAATCTGTCTCCCTGAAGATGGAAGTAACATGTTCCTACAAAATGTCAGTGTCACACCACAATGCTACACAGTGTCAAAACTATGAAATTTATCATCTGAGCATCTCATACTATTTACATTCATACCATCAACCATATTCTGTCACAATTACCAATAAGCAACCTTTCATTTCTTGGTAATGTGTCCAAAATGAGGTCTACTGCTACAGATGACATTTTTTCTACTACTAACATAACTTTCAAATAGTGATTCACCTACACTATTATCAGAGTTAGTTTTATCCAGATATCACTGTCTGAAAGTAATGCATGAATATGTCTTCACAGACTCATGCTGTCAATTTAACTCCATTCTAGAAATAAGAGGCTTGGCTGATGTTTAATTATGATATCTCTGTTCTTACGTGTCAGCTACACGTGATATATGAGAACTGCCACGTGTGATGCAGAAATGCCTAGACCATGCAACAAATTCATGACACTAATTTTAAAAAAGATAGATATTAAAACACAGTATTGTGAAAGCAACTTATCAGGCTTCTCTTGTCAATGATGTATAGAATATCACAAAACCTGTTATCAACCAAACTGTCTACATAAAAATTAAAGTAACACATATGCCTTCACTCACATATGTGATCCCTTAAATTTATCAGCTTACTTTAATAAGTTCATTGACTCTGTTTACATCCTTATCCAGCTCCTTCCCTGTTTTCCTCTCCATCACTTTCAGCATAGCAGTGAGTTTTTCAAACACCTGCATCTCCAGATCAGACTGTAAAAGACACATAACATTCTTGTTCTACACATGTGTACTTATCATCACACTGACTTAAATATTTAGTGATTACTTTCTAATAAATACATGTAACTGAAATTAAATAATAGTTTCATTATTTATGATAACATTTTCGTAACAGAACCCACACTATGACACATTATGACACCCACAATCATTTTCAGTACTCTTAAATGAATAAAACTGTCATTACAAAGAGCACAGAAGAGTTTGAAATGCACATATTTACTATTTCAGAATGAACATCTGACATTCATTTGACACAAATCATTGAGAATTATCTGTGGAAATAACACTCTTACAATGAAGAACCTTACATGAGGACCCTACAAAAATGTGGCATCTTATGTGTTATGCTGCTTGTTGCTCATCATTGTAGTGAGTAAATGACAGTTCACTATACCTGTGGAAGTTTTATACTTACAAGATCTTCCATTTGTGTGCTGAGGTGATAGATCTTCCATCCATTTAACTTCTGAAGAACCTGCTTTTGGTTTGCAAGATCTGTTACAGTGGGTCGCCTTTCATCTTTGGGTTTCACGTCACTGTAGCGGAGATAGTGATTATGTCTAGACTTCCATGTGTGTCTGTAACTGTTCATAAGGGAAATGCTGGGACGTTTTGGTATGCAGACTTTCTCCTCATACTCCTCAGACACTGAAATTGGTAACAAACATGACAATTCAAGGATGAAACATTTGTAAACAAAAAATGAATGAACAAAAAATTACCTTTGGGTACTGCACTGCACTACTTCAAGAGTACTACTATTGGGTAGTGTAAGCATGCACTTGCCTTTCATTATTCTGCTTCTGCACTAGAATAACTTCTAGCAAACTGCAGCTAGTACACAACAGGAAGATATCATAGAAATGAATTATTATTGTCAGCATCATATTATCTGTTGGGTTCCTTGTTATATTCATAGGCACAGTCTTTTATCATTAGTACTGTCTTTTGCAAAAATATGTCACCACTGGATTTAAAATGATGACTACAATTGAACAGAAGAGAATGTTATCCAGCTGTAGTCATTCTAAACTCAATCTAACACGTAAAACTATATTTCAAAAGCAGTGTTAACATGTTTTATGCACAAATTTCAAACACAATTTCTTGTGCTTAAACATGTGCATTGATTATGGGATTATGAAAAGTACACAGTATTTTAACATTCCATAGCTGCAACATAGAATTTCAAGAAAATGTTACACCATTTGAACAAAGTGCAAAGTGGATATACCAACAGAAATAATTCATTACCTAACATATTCAGCACGAAATTAAAATCTTGAGAATGTAATTATGATGTTAGATAATACATACTGCATCCAATAACTCACTGTAAAAATGCAGAAGTGTTATATATAAATAAACAAATTAATTAATTAAAAACAGACTAATTTTCTTTTATTTCTACAGATAATACTAACCTTCTTTTGCTTCCTTCTTGATATTTTTATCTTCTACAATAAATTCCATATCATCTTCACTAAATTTTGGTTCATGCAGCTCATTACCAGTCCTATAATTTGACAGGAAACAAATTATGATAAGCACAGATCTCTGGAAATAACCTAAATAGCAAATGTACAACTCCACCCTGTAACTCACCAGCAAAATATTTATTTCCCCGGAAATTAATACATAAACACATTAAATCATTTATTCCCACTTAAGATTTGAAGATTTTAGGGTGAACTAAAGCATTAAAACCTTCTCTGGCAATCAGCCACATCAAAGTTGAATTAACAAGACAAGCAATGTACATATAACATAACACTGTGGCACACTGGCATAACCAATGTTGCTTCCAAATATAACATATGCATTCTGTGTCTGTTGTTGGGCTACACATCACTGTCAACTATATAAAAATAGTGTTGCACAACAATCCTTTTATAGCAAACTTTTGTCACTGACAACAATGAAACGTAAGTAGGTCTTCAAGGAAAGTGCGGAATGCTGAATTGATACAAGAGAATGTTCATTTGCTCACGGCCTTCTTTAGATGTACAATTTGGCTAAACAGATCACAGTGAGAGATAAGTCACACAGTTTCTCAGTTTCTATAAAGTGCTGCAGTATAACACTTTACAACATCAAACAGAATTAATCACTTATGAAGCAATAAGGATTACACATTCTGAGTGTGTGTCTGTAGCCTTGGTTGTCCAGCATGCAAAGTGCATGGGCCGTATCAAATTGCCATCTGTGGCTCCTCTAGCTTTACCATATTTTTCCACAATACATTATAAACAGCATAATTTTGGGAAAGGAAGTTATCCAACATAATTTGTGTTTTCTGATTTTCTCTATAACTTTTGTATAAAACATTTCTCATTCTAAGAAGATCTGAGCAAGATATTATCATAAATGTACACTGGTCTTCATGTGAAGTATATGTCATTCTTGTCATATTTTAATGAAACTTGAATTTTCTTGACAATATTTAAAAAAATACTCAAATATCAAATGTCATGAAAATCCATCTAGTGGGTGCCGCATTTTTCCATGCAGATGGACAGACAGACATGACCAAGCTAATAGCTGCTAATCACAATTTTGCAAACATGTCTAAAAACCAGTGTTGCAGATGACTATACTGTCTACAACCCTAACAGAGGAGAGTGAGTGCGAGTTTCAGAAATTTGGTTTTTAAACCAACTTTGATGCAGCTGATTGCCAGAGATAATTTTTGTGTATTTACACCCTCCTGTTTTCATAACAGGGCCCTAATAAACTTCATTTGTGTATCAGGGTACACACAAATGTTGAATCACTTTGGCAAACATACTTAATAATACTGGGAAAACATAGAGCACACATAATTTATTAGCCTTTTGCTATGAATCATAGATTTCACATCCACCAAACCACAACACAGACATTCTGTTAACCAAAGAGACTTTGTTGCATGTGTAAGACCTACTTAATTAAATACTTGTCATAGAACAGTACAGTTTTAGTAAAGGGATATCAACTGAAGATATTGCCTTCAGACTAACATATAGTATATTAAAATCTACTACAAAGAAATGCATGTTGGAGGAACTGTCTGTGATTTGGCAAAGGCTTCTGATTGTGCAAATCATGAAATTTTGTTAGCTAAATTACATTTCTATGGAATTTGAGGAGTATCTGAAGATTGGTTCAGGTCCGATTTAATTAATGGAAGACAGGAAGTTGAAGTAAATTAACCTAATACAGATCAACATTTTTTTCTCTGACTGGGGTGAATGGAAACATCGAGTTCCCCAACAATCAATTCTAGGGCCTCTACAGTTCATAATATATATAAATGACCTTCCCCTGAGAATAAATTCTATATCACACCCAGTATTATTTGCTGATGAAACTAGTGAAATAAAGTCAAGCACGAATTATGAAGATTTCTGTTCATTATCAAATTTAATTCTGCCTCAAATAATTAAAAGGTTTTCTGCTAATAAGTTAGTTCTAAATTTAGATAAAATGAATAAAATGAAATTTGTAAAAGAATTCATCACATTCTACATTTCATATTAGTTATAAAAAAGAGTACACAGAAAATACATTAAATACAATATTTCTTGGTTTACAAATTGCTAACCACATAAATTGGAAGAATGATAGTGTGGAACAATTCCTAAGTTAAGTGGAGCAAGTTATGCCATTACGTTGATGGTCCATATCAGTAACAAAAACACTCTCAAATCAATTTATTATGCATACTTTCATTGCATTACAGAATATGGGAAAATTGTTTGGTGTAATTCTACCAAAAGTGGGAAGATTTTCACTTTACAAAAGAAAATTATCAGAATTATGGATCGTGCACAACGAACAACTTTTGTAGAAGTCTATTTAAATAATTAGAGATTCCAATATTCCAATCCAGAATATACATTAGATAATGAGCTTCATACTAATAATCATGAAATTTTACAAACAAATTCACCTACACATAATATTAATACAAGGAATAAACATCATCTTCACAGATCAAATGCCAAAATATTTTGTTTTCAAAAAAGTACATTCTATGCTGACATAAATATTTTCAACAGTTTACCACCTACAGTGATAATCATAAAGAATGAAAAGGCAAAATTCAAAGCAGCCTTAAGAAAATACCTACATACACACACTCCTTTTACTCTGTAGATGGGGTTTTTATGTGTAAGTATGTTTTATAATTTGTTTAGATTGTTTGTAGTGTTTTACACAGTAAATTAGAATATTTGTCTCTTCATGACTTGTTCCACAACCTTTTGTTTTTCTGACATGCAGATCCCAGGTGTGTGTGTGTGTGTGTGTGTGTGTGTGTGTGTGTGT
>JGI24700J35501_10930140_pt1 | contig 11680 bp, 3 predicted proteins | sample TergutTh196P1_FD_35501 | JGI IMG/M metagenome (IMG submission 35501) | reverse complement strand
GTAGTCGAAATGGCCGCAATCACAATCGATATGATCAGAACTAACCACAGTTCCACAGAGAGTATTCTAAAGATGCTGCTCCATCTTGGATATTTGAGAGAACACGGGACATACCAACGGATTCTCATCATGCAGTAGGAATTTGTGGTATCTAAATATGAGTCAGAAAAAAAATTTCTTCCAAAACCTCCAAAAGCTATATCAACTTTCTTTTTAACCATAGCAGCATCTAATGTATCTTCCGTAAGTACCCCATTTTCAGTAGTTTCTAAAAGAACAAATGTCATGTTCATCTGTTCATAAATGACCTTAAATAAATTCCTTTCCAAGCCTCTTATATACTTTCCAGCACTCTTATTGTAAACATTGGTTTCAACATAATACGTGGTCATATACCAATGACCGTCTTTTACAAATGCTTTCATAGGACATCCTTTCAGGCTCTTACTGATCTTTCCTGGAAACAAGTCAGAGTTCTTGATGAAGTGCCCTTGTGCAGAAATATCCCAACTGTCCAGTAGGGTGATATCATTCACCTCAGTACAACGATCTGAACTCTGATATGGGAACCAAGTGTACACCACCAATTTCATTCCTGCGTCTACGTCATTAACTTTTATCGGTGTGCTATATTCTTCGTCTATTACGTCATGCCCTTGGCTTACGATAATGCAGTTATATACTCTCATTTTTGAGAAATGATCAAATATATCCCTTTGTTGCGACATTGAGAATTCATTTGCTCCAGCCACAACAAACCGAGCTTCAGAATTCCATAATCTTGTGTATCCGTGTGGTCCTTCAGCTAACCGATTAATTTGAGCCTTAAAACCCTTGATATTCCCATCTGGTATTAATATAATGTAACTGCCATCTCTGTTTCTGAAGTCTGATTTTTTGGGTATGCTAATGTTACCATCAACAGTAACAATGACAGGCCAGATAGAAGTTCTGTGAATCTCTGCAGTAAGTTCTTGTTGCACGTCTCTGTATGTGGTAAGGGATGATATTACCAGAGGTCGACCCGGTGATAAATATCTGTGGCTTATGTATGTCAGACAGCGCACCAAGTGGATTTCCTGTAAAGTAAGGGATGTATTTGGCAGCAGTGTTCCATTTGTAATGGCGCTGAAGAGCAATATCACCAACAGGATGTCCAAGTTTTTTGCATTCTGAAAAAGAAACAACACACTCAGTAACTCAGTACCGAACATTTCTCTGTTTATTGAATGATGTTTCATTCATTTAACAGAGAACGTAAATATGACACTGTCCCTCAACATTGCAAATTCTATTAACATACATGTTCCTTTCTCATTATCTCTTATTATTTTTTCCAGTTTATTATTAGGGATCCTTCTGTCGTTATGCTCTTGTTGATTCCATAATTTGCTTACCTTCTCTTCATTACTCTTTTCTACTCATTGTGCTGCATTTTCATTCTGCTTCTCTTAGTGTAATTTTACCCCAGTTTCCTCCCATCTGTTAATTTGTAGTTAACACGCCCTCTATATTTTCTCCTAATTTATAATTCTATTGTCAGTGAAAAGTAGGCTAATTATAGGTTTTATGCTGTGTCGTCAAATTCTTATCTTTCTTCAGCCTTGACTCTGGGTTTCTCTTTGTAATGTGTGTTTCAAGATATTTTTTCTGTAATGCCTGATTTTGTTCTGCTGTCGGAAAGCAATAATCTGTAGTTTTAAAAGAAAAGAGAGTTGGCGTTTGTTGAGGAACAAAAATTTTTTCTGTTCCAACACAAATATGGACCATATTTACAGGAAATATAAAATATAAGACAAAGAAGTTCTTGCATAATTAATAAGAAAATTTGTTTTCTCCCGAGTTGTGAAAGGAAATTGAATATTTTATTCGATAATGAGTTTAGAAAAATAGTGTAAAAAATTATCGATTTCAAAACAGCTAAAGAGACAAATTGAAATAAATATTTTAATAATAAAATAAGAGCAAAGAGAATTGTGGTAATTTGTGTACTAGGTATAAGCGATTAATTTTAGTAATAGCATAGACGGATAAATTAGATACAGAGAATTCCTTTAAAAACCAGTGAAGGTAAATTGAAGTCCTCAGTATTTAAATAAATATCAGGTTAGCTTCCAAATAATTGCATTTTATACTAATTTACTGCACCCGAATAATAACAAACACATCATTGGTTATTAGTAATATAATTATTTCGTCACAAATTTTAAATAGCAAAAATTAAGTAAAATTTACAAAATAGGAGCTCACAACCACCGAACCTTCTCCTTGTTAAATATAAATATATTACAGGCAAGTGTAGCTGACTCGAATAAGATAAGTTGGCTCCTGCATACTTACTGTTCTGTTAGAGTTCATTTCTGAAACAATATCGAAGCCTTCCCTCTTGCACAACATCTGAAGTTCTGTTACCATTTAGAAAATATTCAGAAAGAAACCGTTCCGCTGTGTGTCTAAATTATCTATAATTCAGGTGAGGCTGCATGACAAGTTGCCATAATAAGGCAAAATATTGACCCAAAACAGCGGTTTCAAGAAATAACATGCTAAGAAATCGAAGGTCCTTCAACAGTCACAAACTCTGATATTAAAATTTCATTCCTGCTTTATAATTATGGACAAAATCAATGAACATAAATTGTGGAAAATAGAGATAAATTTTTCCAAATTACCACAAATTAGTATCACTTACGCATGCAGACGTCAGAATAATAGACCTAAACTGTTTATGTTTTAGGTGTATCTGCCTGTACATTTCAATCTTACAGAAAATAATACTACTAATTTAGGTGTGTGTCTGACAAGACGCGCTAGGGTATAGCCCTAACCATCGACTTGTTCTTAGGCGTGATCGGGAAATGCGATAAGCGACTATTAGCTTTGTCAGGTCAGTCCGTCCTCATAGAACAACTCGTCTCCCACAAAAAGAATTTTCATTAAATCAATATTAGAGGATCTTCTAAAAATAATTTCAGAAAATTCAATTACTTTAAAATATTACAAGATTAATTGGAATATTTCTTTATAGCTATGGATACTTATAAAAAAACGAAAAACATAAAGACGTGATGAGTTCTGAATATTTTGTATGAAGTTACGAATCGAAACATGTAGTAAGGCAGGTAAGGTAGGTTGTGTTTCTCTGAATAGATTTTATTCTTCTTTACTTGAGATTACTGTTTAGTGTAATACAGCGAAATTTGCAAAGGCGTTGTAATTATCAACATGTGACTTCACAACACCGCCATGATGTGTTTTTGATAAGTCTGGTCTTATATAGCAAGAAAAGTACAGAATTTTTACACTGCGCTAACACACAACATAATACGAGTATTTCCGCCATGGAAATACTTCATTAAATTCAAAATCACTGCAAACTGATAAATTTGTTAGAAAGTATCTAAGCTAAGAGATGGAAGCAATAATTACCTTTTCCAGACATCCCAGGCTCAATAATATACAGTGCTCAAGAAATCTGCCATGCTCTAGGACGTCATGTTGACCAACCTTACCAATATAAATTATTATATAAAGTGACTTTATTCATACGTTGGCGATAATTTTAAATTTATATTATTCTTCAATTTTTGTGTCTTCTTGTTACTGGCTACTATTTACTGTTCATATATATCAGGTCGACGCTGCCAGAGTCTTTACTATATATCATGTAAAATTATGTGTTCGGTTTTCAGGCACATCCTCTGAATAGATTACTGTGACACAGCAGTAATTAGAGACACTTACTTCAACACCAAATTCAAATTATTAATAATTTAAGAAAACTCCTTGATTCTTGTGGTTCTGTCTTTACAGATAAACTGCTGTGACATCTTAAACATTTCGTATTGTAAAGCGGTTAATATGCGGTTATGTAACTCACAATCATTTGTTTTATTCACCTGCGAAATTGCGAAAATTCTTCTCAGTTGCCGTAATTGTTTTAAGTTCTGAAACACACACAAACTTTAAGTACAGTGTATTTTTGTATACATATGTACTTGACGGTTGTGGCATCGAAAACCTCTAGAGATGAGATTTTCTTAACGTGACCGGGTTGCACTGGCGTCCACACAAACCCTGTACAAAGGGAACTGGATCTCTTTGTTGGGGTAAAACGGCCGTTGCACGACCTTAATTATCCACCATCATCTACCGCGTAGATTAAAGAAAGAGTAGAGGCGTAACTTTACTCCATATTCTGGACCTTCATGTCTTCTGATAGAACGAAATTTGATTATACAAATGTGAAGCCCACCCAATTAAAACTCAGCAATTACTTCTGCTGGCCTACAAAATAAATCACAAAACGAAAGAAAATCTCAAAACACAAGTCGCTTTGTGACACAGAGTAGAGATACACAGACGTTTTACTGAATAGTACAAGTGAATTGCTTGATTCCAAGAAAACATGATCGCTGCAAGGAAAGTGAAATGGAATGATTCAGCAAAAGATCATGTTGGTCTGGATGATGAATCCTAATATTTATTGTCATCTGTACACGATACGAATCATACACAGAAGATTTGATTCCTTATACAGCTTTTCTGAAACTTTATAATTTATATTATCCTCCTAAAATGGCCGACCTACATGTTAAAATAATGCATTTCAGTTTTACTATAACAAGATAAACACCACAAACCATTACATATCATTTTGTTGTGTTTTTCATCCATATTGTGCTTCTTTATTTTATCAGCCCCAGTTATGTTATGGGGAAGAAATTTGTGACGAATATCAAAAGTAATTATCTGAACTACATATTTTTAATACACATAACATTGATAAATTAAGAATGTAACTTAAAATACATTTGTTTAGAATCTACCAACACTCTGATAACCAACGCTGTAAAGCAGTCTAACAGAATATCAGGCCGAACTTCTTAGAATGTAGGATTTTCGAGTGAAATCTCCCAGTTGTGTTTCAATAGTATAATGTGAAAATATAAAATGTCTAAAATGTAGTCTAACACAACTTTAAATTAGGTAGTTTATTAGCAATCACATGCTTTCAACTACAGGTCTTGGCTCGCTCAATTGGAGCCATCTTCAATCTGATCTTTATAAAGTAAACATGTGCAATTGATACACTTGTTGGTTACGATATCTTTTATTACAATTGTTTAATAGGTTGTGAGATAAATTTCAATATATAAGAACGATTAAACTGAAGAATGTACTAGAAATAATAAAAGGTACGTAATATACTGGGGTTTTGGAGGCATATTCATATTATTGCGTATATTGTACGTTGATATGCTGGCGTTTCTTCCGTATGAAGTTATAATATTTGAAGGCAATAGTGTTCCACTACAGTAAGTTGTCGCGGGTGGTATTCTTCAAGGGTAGTGAGTATGATGTTATGTGTATCTGTACCTGTGTAACCCATCTTAACACAATTGAACGCTCCTACATTCACAAAGTAACTGCATCCGATAATCATCTCAATGACACTCAAACAATATAATCTAACAGGATTTTGATACCATTCTTAAAATCCATCACTCTTAATTACACCCCCTCCATAGTTCCACCTAGTGGTTTACCCCCTCCCACCACCACTTCCTCCTTCTAAACTTCGATCTGATCTTTACCATACCAGGAATTAGGAAACATAGAACGCAAGAAGATGTAAAACCAGCACTCCTCATACTTCAAGCCAAATTACATTACAGAGAAAGGAAACAACTATCTTCGCACCTTCACAATAAACCAAGTGAACTATAGTTTATAACAATGTAATCAATTAACAATACAGAAGTACTTCAACACAATTATATCCATCCGCACAACGATAACATACATCATCCAACCAAAAAACAGAAACGTAAGCACTAAACAAACCACCTACATAAAATAAATAATAACAATAAATTATTTCTAAATTCTTTCAATAATACTACATTTATTTCACACAGGTACAATCTAATTCTATAATAATACATATGATCAACACAAAATTTGTCATATTGAACAAACACGCCTCTCCCAACAAACTTGAATGGGTATTGGAACATTGATACAAATAACTCAATAATTATATCCTTTTGTGGGAGAAAAAAACATCAGCTGATTAACATAAGTAAAATAAATCAATCATAATACGTAAAATAATCCAAAAAACAACCCGAAATATCCTTCACATACGATATTTGTTACACAGGTGCAGATACACAAAACATGATACTGAATACCCTTGAAGAATACCACGCGCGACGATTTACTATAGCGGAATACTATTTCCTCTAATCATTATATCTTCACGCAGAAGAAACGCCAGCAATTCAACGTAGAATATACACCATAAACCATATAGAATAAGATAAAAAATAAATTACGTACATTTTATTATTAAATTCTTAATATTAATTATTCTTATGTACGGAAATTTATTTCCCAACATTTTAAACAATTGTAATACGAGATATCTTAACAAACAAGTATATCAATTGTAAATGTTTACCTTTATAAAGATCAGCCTGATGATAGTTCTGGTTGAGCGAGCCGAAACTTTTAGCTGAAAGGATGTGATTATTAATAAACTACTTAATATACAGTTGTGTTATATTATATTTTAGACATCATATATTTCCATATTACAGTGTAGGGCTAACCAGATTACTTCTGACTTGTTTTTGATAAAACCATATTTTGGCCCTTGATCGTAAACACCTGAGAAATATCTGTGTTTCGTCCCTTTGAAACACCCTCTCCCCCCAAGTCCCTCAATCCGTGGTCCTTTCAGGTTGCCTATCATAATTCAAATATATTGAAATTTAAGAGTCCCATTCAGAAGGCCTTACAATCTGGTGACAACTAATAGAAGCATCCGACGTTACGATCTAATGCTGCCATCTGTTTATCACAACGAGATCGCTCGAAGTAGCTCTTGAAGCATGCAAAATACGTGATAAATTTTAAGAAGTATTGAGCGAAATGAAGGAAAATGAAGGACTAGAAATAACAGTTGTACATAGGAAACTGATAAAAATTTTTTTAACATATTTAGGAGGGAAGCAACTAAACGAGTCTTGCCATGTGTAAGATTGAAATGTGGAGATTTGCAATGGATTAAGTTGTAAACGAAACGACCTACAGAACGACCCAAAGCAAGATGGTTTACGCGGGTAATGTAACACAAAGTAAGAAAATTAAAAATCAGTTTTTAGAGAACTGAAAAATTATTGCTTCAAAAATATCACAAATGTATGATGTGTTTCAGCAAGTGAAAGAGTTTGTTTTCATGTTAACACGAGGGATTTGAAAAATCGTTATTGGATCTGTAAATAAGTAGTTAGGTCTTAATTAACTCAAGCAAAGTAAACCAATGTTTATAAAAAAATAAGTTTTCCTTATATCGCTTAATACTGGAGATGAAGTCATTATTCTTCTCCGACAAGTCGCCTTTTATCAGTTGAAACAGTGTTACTTCCAAGAAAACTGGAATCAGGGAGTTCTAATTTCCTTTTTCGTTTTGTTTCACACCTTTTCAACTACCCTGTCTAACACATACATTGTAATATTGCACAAATTACACTGGACAAAAAAAATTGTGTTTCTTTGGCCCACGAACTTCAATAGGTGAACTTAGCAGTACTTTTTATGTTGAATTCAGATATGTATACAGAATTTTTCTATCAGGCAGAATTTCAAAGATACGGAGCATTCTATCTGTGCAAAGGATTATTTTACGTACTAATGAAAGAAGCAGACTCTTACCTCTAAAATGTAGAGGCTATGAATTTCGCCGGTAATTGGTTTCAGGTACATCCCTCTTCAGTGTCCAGCTGTAGTCTGCTAAAATACTTGAAGTCCACTTGCCTTGGTGCTGCTTTTCCATAATCATAACTTCTTTTTGAAAGCTTTCACGTGTTCGTCACTGACTTCGCCGAGATTTTCTGGCAAAAATTCAAGTGGGAATCCAAAAAGTGTATTTTCAGACTCATATTGCATCCATAGCTTTGCACGAAATCAACAGGTCCAGCACAACTTCCTGATAGTTCGCTGCATTGTGATTTCCCAAGACGTCTTTTCACATCCGCTTAAAAGACAATCGTGCATTTCTTTCAGTCTCATTCAGGTCTTCATCGAACTGTCTGTCTTGCACCACTTCCCTGATCTGGGGTCCTATAAATGCACCCTCTCTGATGTTTGCGTCACTCACATTTGGGAACTTATTCCTCACATATTGGAATCCACGGCCGGTTTTATCGATACCTTTCACAAAGCTTTTCACGAGGCCCAGCTTTATATGCAAAGGGAGCAGAAAAATTTTCTCCGGAAGAACAAGAGGAGAATTGACGACATTTTTCTCCCCTGGCGTCAGTGATATTCGTTGAGGTCACAGTTTATTTACATAGTGATTCTTCTTTTACCGGCTGTCCCACGCAGTATTTTGTGTACCCGAGTTGCATTCCGAGTAACAGTGCCACAACCTTGAGATCACCATATAACTTCCACTTAAATTCGTCATACTTAAACTTTCCCAAACGTAGCTTCATGATTTCATAACTTTCTGTCATGTTGGCTGCATGAGCCAAAGGAACGGAGGGGAATTTATTTCCGTTGTGGAGTAGAACCACTTAAAGCTCAGTTTTGAGGAATCAATGAAAAAGCACTACTGATATGGGTTAAATTCATGGCCAGGAACCTCCATAGCGGAACAAATATCATTGCAAAACATTACACCATCTTCCTGGGAGAAGAAATCCTTGAATTCGTCATGTCGCCCACAGCAAAAACACATCTTAGTGTCCTGGCACAGAAGATTCCAACCTTTTAACCTGGAGCCTAAAATTTCAGCTTGCTTCTTTGAGAGGTTCAAATCGCGGACGATATCATTCAGGTCCCTTTGAGTCAGCAGCTGTGGTTCAATGGAAGAACTGGCTCCTGCAAAAGTTGGATCACAATCCGTATTGTTGTTAGCTTGGCCTACATCTTCATAACTTGACTCACTGTCACTCAGCGTCGTGTTTGTTGGAGGCTTTGGCACAGGTAACTCCGCACTGTGAGGTACTGGCCTCATCGCAGATGGTAAATTTTGATATTGAACAGTGTGTTTGGACTTTGCTGTTACACCAGTGATACTGGTCAGGTAGAAGTAGCAGTCTGAAACGTGGTCCGTGGACTCTCTCCAAACCACAGGAATGGCGAAAGGCATACAGCGTGAACTATTTGCCGATGCCGCGAGACGCCTGGCATATGTCACACAACAAAAATAGGGAGCCCAACTCTTGTCTTGATCACCCACTTTGCAGCCTAAATAATGCTCATAGCATTTCTTAATCGGGGGGTGCGAAAGACCGTCTTCGGGATTTAAATGTCACCTCACCGCAGATGTAGCAGAATGCATCCGATGAATTTATGCAATTTCTTGGTGGAACAAACACTACGTACTTCTGAGACGATAACACACTAAACTATGGCCAGCACCCTGCAGAGGACGGTTAGTCACACGAGTATGACACGTGACATTTGCCTTTTTACATCATGTCCAGACTACCTCGAACGGCCCCCCAATAACTCACATATGTGGGCGTATGCGGTAACATAATCTGACGCAACGCAAAAGGTGTGGGTGACAGAGACATACTGGAAACATATTCGAATTCAGCGTCCAAAAATACATCAAAAACAGACATTTTTCTTCATGGGCCAAAATCTTTGTTGGCAAGTGTTACTGATCTGTTTATATGTATGGAAGCCAGCTGCACACAACTTCGACGAATTCAAAGAGTTATTGGTTTCGAACAGGAGATGGCGGGAGTCACTGGAAGATTGGAGTACTGCACGTCTCTACAAGATGTCACTATAGTGCAGAACCACCTCCGCTGCTAGTTCATCTCACTTCCACAGTCGTGACCTCCAGAAAAACAGTTGATAGAGAGACCGAATTAAGGCACATATGTTAGTACCTTCCGTGTGTAAAGTTCGCAGTTCTTCTACAGGTTGTAACAGTTTGTTAAATTTTTACCAGGGGAGTTCGAATGATCTTAATTTATGGAGGGTCGAAAGAAAGTTAAAAGCGAGATAAGTTGTCAGATAAAGATTTTAGAGAGTTGGAATTGTCTTCCACACAGTTCCAAAGGTTAGATACCAAACAAAGTACTGTCTGGAAAATGGCTGAATGGTGTATTTCAGCCTCGCTTCTTTCACTGATTTCGTATCAGCCATTTTTTTATTCCCTGCTGTTAAATCGACATTCTAGGTGGAATGTTTTACAATGTCAAATACTTAAAAAGGATCTCAAGGGTAGAGGTAGCGCTCTTGTAACAAACAGAGCAGGATTAGTGTCACTTCACAAGCAAAATATTTGTCTAATTGTGTGTGATTAATTGGGTGGGTGTAACTGTGTTGTCTAATTTTATGTGCAAATGTTTGTGTCTAATTTTGTGTGTCTATATGTATGTATCTAATTATGTGTGTCTTATTTTGTGTCCAATTGCATGTGTCCATTTGTATGTGTCTAATTGTGAATATCAACCGTGTGTGCTAAATTGTGTTTCTAATTTATGTATCTAATTGTAAGATTTTAAACTTTTGTGTCTAGTTATACGCGTATAATTGTATGTGTTAAATGTGTGTCTAATTTTTTGTGTCACATTGTTTGTGTTTTCATGTGTCTCTAGTTGTGTGTGTCTAATTGTTTATATCTAATTGCGTGCATCCAATTGTGTAAAATCAAGAAACTCAACAGTATGTCTTCGTATACATGAGAATGCCTTCAGAACGACAGGATAAAAAAGGAAATTTTGTTTAATTTTTATATATAGGTTTACAATTTATTGCATATTTGATTTAAAAATAATCGTTTACTCTATAAATTAATTAACCAAATTTCTTTCATTTTCTTTAACGTTTTTTAATAATGTGTTCCTTCTATAAGACATACAGTTATGTGCCATAAAATTTCCAAATTTTTTATAACGCAACATAAATATAAATATTATCGTCTCTGATTATGTTTAAGTTCATATTGGCACTATAAATATTGGAAATTTCATGGCGCATAACTGTATGTCTTTTAGAAAGAACCCATTATTAAAAACGTTAAAGAAAAGGAAAGAAATTTGGTCGATTAATGTACACAGTAAACGATTATTATTAATGTGTTCCTTCTATAAGACATACAGTTGTATGCCATGAAATTCCCAAATTTTTTCTAACGGCAATATGAACATAAATATTATAATCTCTGATTATTAGAAAATTAAGTTGCACAAGATGGAGTGTGATCGATTGACAAATTATTTTTAGACCATTAGTTGATAATCAGTTTTCAGTTTACTTTATATGAGTTATCACGTTCTGTTGACGTAAAATAACAAACTCTTCAGTCAAACACAATTCAACAAGTGGCACTATACAGTGCTACATATTTCCATTTCTAAGGGATCATCACCAGGCAATTCATACAAACCACTTAAAACGCTTCACTCACTGCATGGTAAAGAAAAAGTATTGACATGTTTTAAATATTTTGTATGTGTTGTCTAAAGATGATTCCTAACAAAAAGAAACGTAGTAAGGCAGTAAGTTTTGTTTGACCCAAGTGCTTGTACTGTTGTAACATTCACGTTGTTATGTGGAAAAAAATGCCAACTAGATGCAACAGATGATATTTATTGCAGATTTTATTGCATGCTCAACATGTTTCGGGCAATACTATGCCCATCAT
>JGI24700J35501_10930141_pt1 | contig 11683 bp, 10 predicted proteins | sample TergutTh196P1_FD_35501 | JGI IMG/M metagenome (IMG submission 35501) | reverse complement strand
CCCCCCCCAAGTAAAACAGGTCTGAGAAGGGAAAATGTATTTATCCAAATCTAAGACGATCCTGTAAAATAATATGTCTGCTAACAAAAATATCTTACTATTAATTTCGTATACTTAATGCACAAAGCACGTCAGATTCTATCTACCTTTAACAATCAGTGTCACTATCTCCAATCTTCCCAGTCAGTGCCTTCATCTTCCCCACATTATCTAATAACATTCCCATCCTCTTCATTGTCATTCCACTATATACCATCATCAAACCTATCCATTGCACTGGATATACAGCACTTCTTACAACTCTTCAGTCTTCTGGTGAGATGTGCCACCACGCTGTTACAATCCACACTGACTAAATACTGCATGTGTACTTCTTGGTTTATCAACTAACTTGAACCCACGAAGATTCACACTTTTCTCCACAGATGTTGTTAGTGGTGTTAACAATTTTAAATGTGTGTGTTCTAGTTTTCTGTGTTGTTTCTGTGGTCTGGTCAGAGTTTATGGCTCTATCTATGGTCTTTTAGTATGTGGACTGGTCCGGGTTTTATTTTTGAGTCTTATAGTGAATTTTTAATTTTTCAATAGCTATTTTCCTGTTGCTACCCTTGGACTAGATTTGTTCTCAAGTGCACATCTTAGCATGTTACTGTTTCTGTGGTGTGCAGTGAATGCTAATAGTTCAACCTAAGTGGTACACCAAGTTAGGTGTTTCTTTGCATGAAAACGAAAACAGAGCTGGCTTCCAAAATGCTGTGCTTCTTTAAAAATTTAGATGATGGACAAGGTCCCAAAAGAAGATTGTGTCAATTAACTTCAGTCATGTTCTGTTTTCGCTTTTGTTTTTCTTGATCTTTGAAGATAGGAATGATAGGTGGTCCCAAAATGTCAGTATGGGATTACCATTCTCTGTTGTGTAATATCCCAGAAGAGCACAGATCTCACTTGATTTGGTGATGCACGCCTTGGTTTGGCTCCACATGGTCTGGTTCAGAGTGATCTGGTTTAGTGTGGTCCAGTTCGGCGTTTCATACATGAATTTAAGATGACCTCATAATTTAAGCGCCAAATTTAAAGAAAAACCCTATCCTGCATTCAAGTAAACATGGTAAATCACATAAATACTAATATTTCTATAGGAACACTACTTCACAATCCTGTTATTGAATGACATGTATGTGCAACCATACAAGTCTATGCCCTGATATTAAACCTAGACAACAGATGTTAAGGGTGAAAAGGGCAGATGTGTGGGGTACATGATAGAGAGAAATACAGATATGGAATAACTGATTTGATGGCATTGGTCCATTCCTCATGTTAAAAATAATAAAATATAAAACCCTACATATATGGGAGAGGATCAGTGCCTGTCGTCAGGTTAAAAGTAACTTAAAACCAACTCGGGCCCAATCGCTACAGCTGTCTCATTCTCCTGGCCTGGAAGTTAAGAAGAGCTTATTATGTTGTATACTATCTCCAGAATCTTATAGAATAGTACTTGCACAGAAACTGTAGTATAACAACAGGTAACAGATTGTACAGGTACCAAGTACGGCAGTTTTGTTGACCTTATATATATGATCATTCTAATGGCACTTGCTGACATCTGTAAATGGAACTGTTAATCAACATGTGTTTCACTGTAGTAGGTCACAACACTATATTTTTGGCAGATATATGAGAAAACGTGTTATTACAATGAAGCAGAATCTCTGCCATTTATGACCAAGAACATTTACATGTCAATGAAGACCCAAGTGGTATATAATATCTTAATTAAATCTGGATATAAAACACTCTGGGGGCCAGGACAGCATAGCTAGTACAGTGACTAGGCCACAAGGGACTGGGCAACTGACAACAGTGGTTCTATTCCCAGCAGGCACTTTTCTCTTCTTCAAAGGATCTGGTTTGGCTCTGGGACCTACACAGCACTCTATTCAACAAGTACCAGGGGCTCTTCTCCTGGGAAAAAAGCAGCCAGGGTGTAAAGCCAACCACTCAGCTCCATCCTGTGCATGGGTGAAGGCTGAGTGGAACTATACCCCTACTTCCCCATATGCCTTCATGGCATGCACAGGCTTTATCTCTTTTAATCAAATGCTTAGATTCATTTCACATACTCAAAACACTTAACCGCTCTGAAATGTTGGAAATTAACTGTGTACACACACACACACACATATACAGTTAATGCCCACAGAAGAATTCACTACATACACATATATGAACACCTCAAATCACATACAGGCAGGTCTTGTTTTATGCTATTTCTTTTTGTGCAATTTTGTTTTAACATGACTTGAAAATTTACACCATGTTTGGAATTTACAAAAGAACTTTTGGTTTAGTGTGATTTGGCATACACGATCCGTGGCTGCTCTTGTTGTGTTGGAGGCTAGCAGAAAGTGAAGTCACTGGCACGCCATCAGTCGTGTATGGATTGATTACAAGAGTGACATAATCATGTGGATGGTGTTGCTCCCCCTTCAACAGCATTAGCTTTTGTTACCAAAATTAGTGAAAAAGGTAAATCTACATCACTTAGTGAAATCCAACTGAAAAACTGGCAAAAGACAATCAGTACTGAACAGAAATTAGACCAATAAGCCAACTTAAAAAAGGTGAACAAATCATTGACATATGCTGTAATAGATTTGCTCATAGCAGTGCATGTACAATTCATGATAATTCTGACAGAATTATAGACAGTGCTAAGTTAGAAACTAAGGTGTTTGTTTAGCAAGACTACTACAATCCTATCAGAATGAGCTGTACCAAAAACTGTGGAGTCTCTTACATTTTTACTACATTACAAATAAATAAATAAATATAGTTTATAAATATATGTATAAGGTATAGAAATGTACATATACTGTATACACAGTACATATATACTCTACAGTCTGTATGTCCACTAGTGGTATAGTCATATGCTATACAGGATGAGGTCGTCGATCTCCAAACCCCCCAAGAAATAGTGTAAATGGGAATTTTGTGTTTGATTCGCATAACAATTTTCATCAACCCTGGTGTAAAATGAGACCTGCCTGTACAGTAATGCTATTTGGTAGATGTACCTGGGTACAGCCTTTCATTGCACTTGTTCCACTGTATGGGTGGCCTTCTCTCCCATTCAGATGCAGCCACAATGGGACTACAGTAACACAGAAAGAAGGTTACCCATTCAACTTTGTATCTCTCAGAAATGTACACATATTAAAACAGCACCCATAATCATTTCCATACTTAGGGTACAAACACTAATTTTTACAGCATGTTGTGGAACTTCATATGTAAGATACAGATTTTCTGTACTCCAGTACCTGCTATTGTAAACATCCACATACAGCTAATTCTGAGTGTTATGTAAGGCAGACACTACATATGTTCCATTAGCCCTCACTCTATACTGCTGTTGCAGTCACACTAATGCCATAACTGACTAGAAAAGGCACCTATGGTTATAGTGACCAAGTGTCCTGGTCTTGTGTACCGTCAGTGCAACACACCTGGTCTTAAGAACCACAATTCAGTCTGCAAAATTAGTTTCCTTTATTTTACTCTTTATGAAACACTGGCACCTACTGGATGCATACACCACTGTCATTGCAGCTCTTGCTTACTTCAGTGAATTTAAGAGCATTTTTATTCCTGTGATCTTTCTGATGCCTGTATCACGTCCATAAGTTTACACATACATGTAAATTTTAACAATTTGTTTGTTTGGCAGATACACTGATAAATGAATTATTAAATTAATCACAGTATGACTCAGGGAAATTAAAATGTTCATGAACTTGTGTTTCATTATCAAGGAATCATTACTGCAACTGGTTGGTTACCTGCTTCACAGATTCTCAACTTCTATTAATGCTGATATAACAAAATGCCCACAGACAATGAGGCACCTTAAGACCAAATATCAGTCCTCAATTTTGAGTATTAACCTGACACTCATTCAGTAACATTATACCGTTCACGTAAAATATGGACATCTCCCCCGTGCAAAACACTGTAAATGAACTAACTCTTCAACATTTCACGTGAATACACAGAAAAGAGAACATATATGGTATTCTCTCTTCTTTAACTAAGATTCTAATATAAAGTTATTGATAGCATCTGAAATCCCATCAACTGAATGCAGTGTACTCATGTTATTTGCATGATATCTCATCCAAACCACGGAAAACAGAAACAATATTCGAGACACTTCATCACTGTGCTAAAATGAACAATATTGCAGCCCTTATTCTGAACTACAAAAAGTTAGTGTCATTTTTCCAATGACAAGTTTATATGTTAGTAGATTTATATTAGTACAGTACTTAAAAACATAAACTTTTATCATCAAAATTAAAGGAAGATAAACTTACCCTTTTAAGGCTCATAAAAAAATGTTGATGTCTTGAAAAATGACAGAAAATAACACCTAAATAATATAATCAATGCAGATTATACATATATTTTTTAATTTTAAATATTACATTCATTTCCAACAAGTTGAACTATCATCACAGCTTTTGTTCTACAACTTGCCTTTAGTACAATGTACAATTACCACATCAGACTAGAATGTAAAAAATGCATGTTCATCTTAATGCATCTATTACATCTTTCTCAGTACTTATGTTTTTAAATGTGGCTAAATCTTTTACGTGATGTCCTGACACTATAAACCTACCCAATGAAAATCATTAATTTCTGTAAATGGCAAATCATCAAGACACCTCCCTGCTCTGCTTCAGAAGTTTTAACTTAGACTGGCATTAGGCAGTTATTTTGTACAAAATTATGCCATTTCATTCTATGGTAATCACAGTAACAAATAACAAATCCATCACAGTTCACAGTTAATACCTTGTTCTGTTTCACACAACTGCATTCTTCCACGCATGTACAGTATTTAAAATACTGTCATTAGCAATCTGTAGGGGAGAAAATAATACTGATGCCATAATTTCAATTCCAAGTGTACCAATAACATAACAGAACAGAAGTATTACAATTATGAATATAACATAAATAAAATATACTGTTAAAATTTTGTGTCTTGGCTTGTACTCTGAATTAATACAATATCCAGCCATCTCTACAAACTCATATTTCTAAACATTTTTTCAAATACAGTAACAAGCTGAAAAAATCTATATCATAACATTGATCATGTGGCTCTAATCTCTAGTAACTTCATACTGTACTGAACCGTGCTTCATTCCACATCTTATGTCAGTGACGGCACAAACACTTCATTCAGCATTGCTGAAACAAATAGAAACAAGACAGTTAAAAAAAAATCAGATTCTTGTACATGTTATTTGCCCCACGTTTGTGTAGCTGTGGGGATGCAATGAAGATATATCAAACTGAGTCATCTCTAACATGCAACGAAGTTTGGAATTTCAAGTTTTCACTGTGCATTATTATAGTCAATCACTTTTATTGTCCGACTAATGCATTCAATTACACTAACTTAGAGGTTAAAATCTACAATGCATAAAAGTATTAAAAGACAAAAATTAAAAATTACTCCGACTTGTTTCGGATCACATGAGATCCGAAACATGTTGGAGTGATTTTTAATTTTTTAATTTTTGTCTTTTAAAACTTTTATACAACGTAGATTTTAACCTCTAAGTTTGTATAATTGAGTTCATTAGTCAGACAATAAAAGTGATTAAAGTTTCGGAAATTTAATAGCAGCTATACTGTCAGAATGATCAGTCATTCCCTTACATCTCACACAGGTGTCATTTGCAGTACCACTAACAGCAGAACAGTATGCTATGCACGGCCTACACAAACAAAATGTGGCTTATGCAAATTCTTGCGGAAGGTGTAGGTTAGGGTACAGTGTGAAGTGCAGCTTCTCCAAATAGGAGAAAGCAGAATAGAATAATGTGTATGCTATGAGTGCACCATACCATGCACTTAATCTTAATACCTCAAATGTTGTCCATATTGGTACTTCTTGTACTGCACTATACACTGCTCCAGCAGTGCAAATACTTGCACATGATAGTACAGAAATGAAGGGGCGAATCACTTGTACACTTGAAATTCCAAAAAGCACTTTTGTTAAAACTGAAGAAAGTTATCTTCATCGTGGTTTGGGGCCATATTTTAATGTGGGGGTAGCAGTTTAATAGCTAGGTACATGAGGATTTTAAAGCCTCTCAGTTCCACAGGGCCAGTAGCCATTTTTAACCTCAGTGTAATGGCAGCAGTACTGAAAAAATGCAATGTTCACCGAGCTGGACTGCTGCAATAATGTGACACACAATCACTAGAGGTTAACATAATTAAACTGGTGACACAATACAAACCAACTTCTTGCAATTGGCTATGCTTGTCTCAACAATTTTTACTCTACACTGTGGTATACTCATACAATCACCTCTGTCTGTTGTGGCAAGTGCTTTGAAATTCAGAAACAAATTTACCAGAACCAGATCTTGTGGGGAATGAGCCATATGCAGGGAACTGGCTTTGGCTCATACTGAATGACACTTAAGGTCTCAGCTTCACAACATACTTTTGGCATCATTTCTATGGTTTACAACCCATTCACAACTACTGATAAAGATATGAATTTTCGAAATATGTAATTTGGAAAGCCAACATTTATTTACACAGCCTCTTTCTGCACCTCATATGCGATCAATCCTCTTTACTTTAATGCATTTCAACAGCCTCAATTCCAAGTCCTTCTTCTTATTAATCACCACTGCAACCACAACTTTAATGTAGCTTTAACAGTGTTTTGTATCTTTATAGTGAAAAAGTGCCACTGTTCTTGAAAAGAGCCTAAGTATTGTTGAGATAATTTTGGTAATATAACTGCAATCTAATATGCAAGAAGAAGACCACATTTTAACGGAGTGGTAAACATATGAAGTGTTTAACACTGTCCACAACAGGAGAAGTATGCCACATCCAGGTTACAGAATACCATTTCCAAATAAGTTTAAACAACAATACTTGATTTTTAGGTGTGTTCGCATTGAGGAAAGCAACTATTAGCTTTGTCATGTCTGTCCGGCTGTCCACAAGGAATAACTCAGCTCCCACTGGGCAGATTTTCATGAAATTTGATATCTGAGCATTTTTCTTAAGATCTGTCTAGAAATTTCAAGTTTCATTACAACTGAACAAGAATAACGGGTACTTTACATGGAGACTAATATACCTTTTTAATATCTTGCTCAGTTCTTCTCAGAATGGAAAATATTTCAACAAAAGTTGTAGAGAAAATCAAAATACACATTGTATGTTCAATAACTTTTTTATTTAAATCGTGCAGTTTTGTGGAAAAATGTTTTAGAGTGGGGCGGGCCACAGATGACAATATGGCATATGCGCATTGCATGCAGGATACCTAGGGCTACAAATACACACTGAGGTTGTGTAATACTTATAGCTTTTCCACTGCAACAACAGTTTCACGAACATGGCCTCAGTGTTACATTATACGTACACTGCCTCTCTTGTTGGACTTAAAATATGGTGAACATGACAATTTTGTTATGTGTAACTTCAGTAATGTGGATATACTTAAGTTGTGAATAGGCTGTATCGTGTGACAGTCATTCATGTAATAGATGACATTGCCCATATCTCTCAGTCCCTGCCAGCCAAAGCCCCTTTAATGTTTGCAGATACATACATAATGCGCATTGTGTTGGTGAATCCTGGACCTCGCTTCCAGCCTGTCACGACAACCACAGGATCCCCTGCCTTTATGAAGCCTCGGCCCTTACCAAACTTGAGACCAAACTGTACTCTGGCATCCACATCTTTCACCCAGTCGTCTGACACTATACCCGCTGTAACAAATATGCAATACAATTTCCAACCCAATGATGACATATTTTCCTTCAAAGAACAGAATGAGGGTATCATCACTCAGAAGCTGACTCTTCCAGCATGCAGTAAACGAAAGGAGCAAGCTCACCATGCTGTGTACATGCGTGTCCCTTTTTCAGGTTTGGACCCAACTGATCAATTTCCACAACATGGTATGAATGTCAGCATGCAACTAATGTCCATGTGTTATGCAAGTATGACAAATGTGAAGGCATCTGGGGATGAATTTTTCACCCTGTCGTGATAAACTATTGAAGACTACCCCCCAAACTTTATACTTTTTAATTTCCTAAAATCAGTAAAAATGACAAATGTGACATTTTGAGGTTCTCAGAACGATGCTGCTGATTATCCTGGTCAGCTGGGATATGGCAGTATGCTGTTGGACATGTAGTTCCTGACATCACCATTCTTTGACTGCTTGATTTCAAAAATACCTGTAAAATGAAGAGGCAGAATAGCTCTGAAGAGATGACACTGTCGAGCAACTTGACCATAACGAGTCACGGCAATGATGGGGCACCTTGGTCGATATTTAGAAATGAGATGAGCTGAGTGTCCAGATGTTGTTATGACAATAATTGCTGCAGCTAGGCACTTAGCTGATGCTTCTACTGCAGCAATGGCAATGGTGTGAGTTGCATCTACTGGGGGTGATGCCTGTTAACACAATGCACATGGCAGTAAGAAATAATACTCTTCAATTCTGTTGAATATTTACACTTTTAGTAGTACAAACATCCACTGACAGTACCAGCTCCATGGATGGCACAGCATTCTACAGGATATTTACATGCTGAGAGTTGCTACTCAAGCCATATTACCGTGACCTATCATTCAGTCACAATACACACTAAAATAGTCTGTTATCTTTTGGATATTTGGAACTTCTTCATCAAATCCATGGTGCTTCAAAATGAAGGTCAGGCAGTGCAAGAAAAACAACAGCTCACTGGGTTAAACAGAATATTAATGCAGATAAGACAGAGTTTATTCAGTAACATAACCTATATTATTAATAATTATCGTAAAATATACTACTTATTGTCCCTTCTAACTAGGGTAAGAAGCAAGGAAAGAAAGAAAGAAGGAAAAATAAATTTACTGCAGTGATTTCTACGCTGTACCTTCAGACACAGTTCCTGGAACAACCGTCTCTGCCAAACAGCGGCCTCTGCCTCCTTACATATGTTGGCCATTGTCAGGACACACTCAAGTGGGTAATCACCTTTAGCTGTTTCCCCAGACAACATCACACAGTCAGCACCATCTAGAATGGCATTTGCCACATCCGAACCTTCAGCCCGGGTAGGACGTGGTTTCTTTACCATTGATTCCAGCATCTGTGTGGCACAAATAACTGGTTTTCCCACCTGCATGGGAAAAAAATTATATTACTGTACAGTGAAAGTGATGTTAGAAGTTATTCTAAGTAATGTGTATAAAGGCGACAATTTATCCTCTGGATAAATCAAAATATCTATGGTCAAGACAAGTAAAAAATCTGAATTTCCTGCACTCCAATAGATGCTTTACAAACAACCTAACTGCAATGATCTAAATTAAAAACAACCATCAATCAAATTAATTCAAGGCCAGGGCTTATATCTGTTACCCTATTTTCCAGCATAAGTTACAAATTTATACAGGGTCCAGCAGAAATACCTGACGATTTGTCAACATAGCTGTGAGTGGAACCACTAGCATGGTGAATTTGTCTTTGAGCACCCTTCTAGTGAGACAAAGCATTTCAGTTGCCATGGAGTGCTTGTCTGTAAAGCATCGGGCTCTCACTGTGTAGACGTATTTCAAAAACAATGATTCTGTAGTTCTGACTCAGCGGATATTTTGTCGGCACTTCAATATTCATCAGAAAAACAGTGTCCCTAGTCGCAATACTCTACTGTTGTGGGTGAGAAACTTCAGAGAAACAGTGTCTGCCGCAAAAATAAAAACCTCCAGGAAGAGAGCCTTCACTTAGAATTCCTGAGAACATCGAACGAGTGTGTCAGGCTTTTGCCAGAAATCCTTGGCAATCAGCAAGCAGAAATGCCATTGCATTAAGAATGTCTGATCGTATGGTGTGCCGAATACTGCACGAGGACTTATTTCCATCCTTACAAAATGGTTATGGTTCAAGCAACAAATGATCAAGATGTTGTAAATCGAAAAACTGTGAGGTTCTGTTGAATGCTGTGGAAAATGATGACCTTAACCATGTTCTCATGATGGATGAAGCAAGTTTCCATCTTTGTGGCAATGTCAATTCTCAAAACTGTCACTACTGGGCAACCGAGAACCCTCACGATATTCACCAGAAACCTTTACATTCTGTGAAGGTTATTGTTTGGTGTGGTGTAGCATCTTTTGGGGTGATCGGCCCCTATTTCTTTGAAGACAAGGCAGGCAGGGCAGTAACAGTAAATGCAGCCCACTACACTGAGATGCTTCGCACGTTTCTGGAACCAGAGCTGTAGAGACTTGGTGTTGAAAACCAGACTCTGATTTCAGCAAGACAGGGCAATGGCTCACACCGCGAGGACTGCAATGCGAGTCCTCAACGAGATGTTCCCAGCTCACATGATCTCACGAAGATGGAATACTGAATGGCCTACAAGATCGCCCGATCTCAACGCCTGTGACTTCTTCCTCTGGGGATATCTCAAGAGCAAATTGTACGAAAAGAAACCAAGGACAATGGTGGACTTGAAACAGAACATCAGAGACGAAGTGGCAGCAATTTCTTCCACCATGCTGCAACGAGTGATGCAGAACTTCAGAAACGCTGGCGGGAATGTGTTGATAACAAGGAACGCCACCTCACAGACACTATATTCAGGAAGTGAATATTGTAATTAAAATGCTTTGAGATAAAGATAATTTTAGTAATAAATTCATGGAAAAAGATAGTATACTTCTCATTTTATTTTAACTTAAAAATTGTCAGGTTTTTCTGCTGGACCCTGTATCTCCCAGCAGATACTTCAAGAAAATTTCTGATGAAGAAGGCTGTGGCACTAGTCTCCATCAGTGGAAACGTGCCTCAAAGCTATTTTAAATGAAAAAGATAAAGCGAGAGAGAGAGAGAGGAAGATCATTAAAGAATGTAAACCACTGGATGAACACAAGAAATGCAGACAATTGGCAGGTAGTAAATGTTCAAGATGCAGGAGGCCAGGAAAAAAAACTCAAATATATTTTGGCAGGTTATATTATCAAGTTTTTGTAACCTATGCTTAAAAGTTTACAAATGTTCAATTACATCACTGCAAGCAGCCCAGCACGTATATCTGTATTCATGTTCAGCTGACACATTTGTATGCATGCAAATTGTCAGCTTACATAAAGTAGCTTATATTTTCCACACAGCTTATATTTTTCCAGCAACTCCCAGAAAATGGCAGACAAGGATGAAACGTAAGCAGCATCCTTTATGCACACCCTGAAGAAGAAACAGTGGTGTAAGGTCCCAAATAGCACTATGGAAGTTTGGAAGCATAAAATATTGCTGGTAGAGAATATTAGGTCTTTCTTCTTCCAAAACTGCCATGAGGAATTTCTTCAACATGTCTAAGTACACTATACCAGTCACACTGTGTTCACCAAAACTGAAGGGGCTGAACATGTTTTGTTTGAAACCAGCACATGTGATATTGAATGTGGGACTGTCCCTTGTACCTTCAATCACTGCGTGCAAATTGCTGCTCACACCGATCCTAATATTTTGTAAGTTCACGTGTCTGCAAAGGTGGAAAGTAGCTTTGTCACTAAACACAATTTCGGCTGTAAAAAATAGGTCACTGTCAGGTTC
>JGI24700J35501_10930143_pt1 | contig 11685 bp, 15 predicted proteins | sample TergutTh196P1_FD_35501 | JGI IMG/M metagenome (IMG submission 35501) | reverse complement strand
TCACTAAGGGTTTCTCCATTTCACCTGACATAAAACCACATAGAAAAACAATCAATCTTTCTTTGCAGAGTTTTCCACCCGAACATTTTTCACCTTTCAGACAAAACGATTTATTCGGAAGCGCGCGGAAGAACAGTCCAGTCTCATCATTTTCTCATTAGAGATAATAAAATTTTGTAGAATGTATGGGATGCCTACAGTTCTTCCAAACGATGCATTCTGGAAGAATGGAAATTTTCCGTATAAAGGCTTATTTTGATTTCCGTTTCCGCGTTAGATAGTTTCCATTTATTCAAGGGTATTTAACATCTGTTTCAGCCCCAAAGTTACGGGACATAAAAATATTTCCATTTAAGACAAATTCCGCTTAATAAAGGGTCCGTTTAAGGCAGGTTTTACTGTATATATGCACTACCCACTGTTTTTAAGTCTCTCCATCTAGCCTATGCTTCATCATCTTTTCTCCAGATTACCACGATTATTTTACGATATTACCTAAATTTTAAAGTTTTAATTTACAGACTTCACAAATTTTTTAAAACCTATTTAATGTATATTACTCCTTATAATATTCCATTATGATGTAAGATGAGATCTTGTCAAAACCACTTACAGCATTGTAATATATAGTTCATACTACAATTGTGTATTCACCCTGAAGATAGCTTACAAAGCCAAACATATCGATGATGATAAATTATTAATACAATTGTGTCTAGACTTTTTTTTACACTTTTATTAATAGAATGGTACCATATCACTTCCTCTGAACTTGCTCCCAAAAGAAGGAAGAAATAGATTCACATAAAACTTTAAAGTGTACATAAGAGAATGAACAAGTACTTGTCTGCCTTTGAGTCACGAACATCAATACTCATGATCAGTCCATCTTCACCGGAGCTCAGAAACACATGGGGTGTTTCCTGCTGTATGGCCAATTTGTGAGCTGGTCCCCGATGCTGACCTAAGCGACGTGTTGCACGGCATGCACCTGTTGAGGACAACTCTCCCAGACGGACTTGTCCATCACGTCCACATGACACAATATGAGTATCCCCAGTTAATGGTAGAAACTTGGCCTGCAAAAATGTGATGTATTTATACTTATGTCTAGTCTCTAACTTGCAATTCAGTAACAGAAACATACGTAATTTCCAAAACTCCTTTCAAAAAGTGGTGGAATGAATTTATAGTCCCTTCATTCCTTCACAATAGGCTGGAGAGAACTGCTTTTATTTATCATACAAATTTATAATGATATGAGAATTCCAATTTTCATACAAGTGAACGTGAAGATTATGGTCTGCTGGGACAATGCCAAGTAGTTAGGTAGACAGGTAGCAACATTTGAAAAAACATGCCACTTCCATCTTCAAGTGGAAGAGTAAGGGGTTAGCAAAAGAAAGGTACAATTGTAATCAAGGGGCAACAGGAACCAGGGATGTGAACAAGCTATGTGGAGTCGATGGCTCCAAAAAAGATTCTTTTGTTAACAAAGAATACGATAAAGAACTGAGAATGGAACTCCCATCCCCTCAAAAAAAGTTTTCTCAGCACCTATCCCCCTCAATTTTTGTATGTCCACTCTCACTGACAAAGCAGTCAATATTTGATGCAGCATCTTCTGGCTCTCTCACAGCTCTGGTTCCTGTCCTACAGACATTTTCTTTATATCTTCTTTCCTGTGCAACTTCTCTTCTACCCTAGCACTGGAGGTAGAAGGTTCACCAAAACAATGATACCTATCTGTCAACTACACAACATCATATCCTAGAAGACGATAATATTCAGGTACTCAGCTGCTTACTAAATTCCATGCTTATATAGAATCCAAAGCAGCATGATCATATTCACATACACCCATCACTGGACCCTATCCTGAGCCAAATTAATCAAATTCACACCCTCACATGCTTAACTCTGAGATTCATTTTAATCCTCTTAGTGCAAAGTTCCAACCTGGAAGTACCTCCCAAAACTGCCAACTCATATTTTCCTGTACTAGCCAGGGTCAAGTATATGAATGCCATATTTCTCCATAAAGACAAACTGGCATGGAAACAGACTTACTGATGAACAGTATGTATTTTCTGCCAAAAATATATGACAATGCCACCTGCTGGCAACATGGACGTATTACTACAGAAAGACTGCACCATCTACAATGGCACTAAAAAATTTCATGTGAATCCAGCCAACCGACATTACTCAGTGGGTAGCACAAGAGGATTAATATTACCCTCTCCTCTGCAACCCATGTTCTTATACTCTAAGAGATATTCAATAAATGTTGCACTGCACAGTTTGTCTGCAAATAATACAAAGCTGACCTGAAACACATTGCTCCTATGGCCACTGTCATAAGACACTAGGAACTTCCCGACTGCCCAGTCCCACACAACTATGCTGAGATCATCCGAGCCACTGGCAAGGAGAGTGCCTGAACTATTGAAGTGGAGAGTATTAACACAGCCACGATGAGCCTCCAACTTGTACATCAGCTCCAAACGTTGGACCGCATGAAGTGAGCCATAGCAGCGCTGCTGGAAAAGTTCTGCTCCTTGGTAACGACCACCCACACCCTTTTGTCTGAAAAATGAAGTTTTGTAAGACACATGCTCAATATTTACAACCATAACATTCTCCAGTCTTCCTTATTTCTCTAATTCTGAAACTTCATAAAGGATGTCAGTGGCATTACATTAAAGAGGTAAAATATCAGAGGCACAGCTGCTAAATGAAACATTAGTCTTGTCATTATACATGAAGTTATAATTTTTTCTCTTGTTCTGTATGGATTTGAAATTTGGTCTCTCATATTAAAGGATGATCGCAGACTCAGCATGTCTGAGAACAGGGTATGCGACTGGATGCATATAAAAACTGTATAATGAGAAGCGTTACAATTTGTACTTCTCCAAGATCCTATAAGGATTATCAGATCAAGGAGAATGAGATAGGTGAGGCACATAGCACTATGGGAGAGAAGGGAAATGCATACAAAGTCAAATCTAGTATGAACAATGAGGTAGTATGTTACTCCAAAATGTTGATAACCACCCACCAGACACACAGCATCATAGTCCAAAAAACCACAATATGAATCCTCGATCTCCATGGTCACAGAAACTGCAAACCTCATGGGCATTCATTTGTTCCATACTGTGAACACTGGGAACTATGGACTGTATCTCTATATTTAACCATCCCACACTGAGATAGCAATAAGGAAAAGAGCAACTGTATCTGCAGCCAGACGTCTATCTCACCTTTATCCGAATCATGTACCACTCTCCTCAATGCACACATGCACAGATGCATGAAAATACGTTAAATCATGCAGGAGTGGTTCACTGTCCAGCCATCTGTTCAAGACAATACTTTCTTTTTCCTTTAATCCTGTACTGCCTATCTTCATATCAAATCCCGAGTCTCATGGTATCAAATTTAACAGTCAAGGGGGTAAACTTTCATAAAACCTACAATACAGTTTGGAGGGAGGTTTTGTATAATATTTTCTTAGAGTATGGTCTCCCTATGAAACTAATAAGATTAAAAAATGTGTTAATGAAACCTATAGTAAAATCTGGGTGGGACACTTTTCTGATAATTGTCCTACTAAGAATGTCTGAAATGGGGAGATGCTCTGTCAATGTTGCTTTGCAACTTTGCTGTAGAACTGTCATTATGATGGCTCCAGCAAACCATGAGGAGTGAAACTGAATAGTACACATCAGTTTCTAGTTTATGCTGATTATGTTACTTTATTGGGTGAAAGCATAGATACATTAAGATAAACACAGAAGCTTTATTAGGCACTAGTAAGGAGATTGGTCTATAAGTGAATGCTGAGAAAACTAAGTACATGTTCACTTCTTGTGAAAAAAATGCAGGGCAAATTCACAAGATAAAGACAGGCAACAAAACCCTTGAAACTTTAGCAAAGTTCAAATATTTGGAAACAAACCCAACAAAACAAAATTACATTCATGAAGAAATTAAGAGAATGAACTCATTGAATGCCTGCCACCATTCAGTCCAGAATCTTCTGCCTTCTCATTTGTCATAAAAAAAATATAAAGATTAAAATTTACAGACCTGTAATTTTGCCTGTTTTATATGGGTATGAAACTTGGACTGTCACAAAAAAAATCTTGAGTTGAGGCATCCCTGTTGTGTGTGACTCTCACATTTAGGGAGGAACATGGGCTGAGGGTGTTTGAGAATAGGTTGTTGTGGAGGATATGCTGGTGTAAGAGAAACGTGGTAAGAGGGAAGTGGAGGAGATGGCATAAACAGGAGCTTCATGATCTGTACTCCTCAACAACTATTGTTTGGATTATCAAATCAAAAAGGATGAAATGGGCAGGGAATGTGGCATACAACGGGGAAAGCAGATATGCACAAAGGTGTTTGGTGGGAAGACCTGTAGAAAAGAAGCCATTTGGAAGACAAGGCATAGATGGAAGAATAATACTAAATCAGTCTTCAAGAAACAGAATGGGAGGGGCATGATCTGGATTGTTCTAGCTAGGATAGTGACAAGTGGCAGGATTTTGAGAAAGAGTATATGAACCTTTCCATTCAATAAAATGCTGGGAGTTTCTTGACTAGCTGAGGAACTATCAGCTTTTCAAGGACTCTACTCTAAGGAGGTTGGTTGGTTAGTTAATTAGTTTGACCATGGTGGACTCGTAAGAGTGGAAAGAAGATGGCAACACTCATAATTACCACACCAAGTCACCCACCAACTGGTCCTACCTGCAGAACACATCACCCGGCTCATCTCTCCTCAGAAAAGTGAAATTACATCTTCCTACAACGCAGTTCCTTGTTGTATCAATACAGCAGTGGTTTTGGATATCTGCCATCAAGAAACTTTCAAGTCATCTATTCATTAATGTATGAAATGTTATCACTTCAAGGTACAAACATCACAGAAACTCATGGTTGAACTCCCACATTTGAGAATGCAGCCCTCAAGACCATTTACAACTACAGGAGCAGACTCTGCTGGACCAATCCTCCATTGACCTGGTGAACAACATAGTCAGTGGCTACTTTGCCACATTTGTTTGCTGGGCCACCAAAGCTACCTGCTTTGCAACTATGACAAGTATCACCACTGATACATTCCTAGCTGCATTCAGACACTGTATAACACCTCGAGGGAAACCTAGGCCAATTTACTCACATACTGGTACAAAATTCCAAGGTGCTACCAGCCAACTTTTCATATTCCACACAAATACCACATTTTGATGACCCATGAGAAGCAGAAGTAGATTCCACAAAGTACCACTTGAGGTGTACATTTGGAAAACAGCAAACTTACAAAAAGCACACAAGTACTTTGTCAGAAACAGAAGCTCATCTAAACTCTCGACTTCTGTGTGCCCTATCCAATAATCTCAAGACACTTCTTATCTGTCACTTAGACACTTCCTTACTGTTGAACCACTTACACAAATAGCTTCATCTGATCTAACCAATGTTAGGATCAACATATTTCCATGATGGCAACAACTGCAGAAACAAGTGCAACACTTCAGGCAGCAATGGTCAACAATTTACTTCCAGGAGTTTCCACAGCAACACCAATGGTTAATGCTCAACATCCAACCTCCAACTAGTAGACATTATCCTGCTAAGGGAAGATAAAATGCCTCTACCTCAGCGGCCTCTCCCATTATAGCCCAGGTTCACCCTGTACTTGACAAACACACTGCAATCATGACACACACTACTCCAAGAGGATCATTCAAATGACCTATGGTCAAAGTGCATTCACTGCCTTTGCATGGTAAACACCATGATTTGTAGAATGTAATATTTATCAGACAGGCACTAAGTTATGGCACTGGACATCCTTGTGTCTTATTCTGTGCCCCACTGCTACAGGCATATGTGACGTCTGTAGGTTTGTGCGGGTAGACCCAAAGGGCTCTGCTTCAATCAGTGACATGGCTTCAGGGATGCAAGGTACTAGGTGGGAGTTACAGTGCGACACTGTGCACAATTATTGACAGACATTTTAGATCTTGCACTTCACTGAGACAGACTGACTACAGCATCACTTGCTGTCAATGCATTCTTATATTTTTTACATTCATAATCAAATCTTGTGTTCTATTATGTGTGGAGTCTTGGAATTTTTTAAATTCTGTATTATGGTTCAAGCAAAATTATACAGAAGTGAACCAGTGCCTTTCAGCCAGGAGCAAACATGTACACAAGGGAAATAATTCATGCACAATGTGCACATTTCCAATTTATTATAATCATTCATGATGCAGTCTAGATAGCAAACAGTACTATATTTACTTTAGTTACGACTGTTGTACAAGATCTATATGTTATGTTTGGTCGGATAATTAGCAACATACTGAGAAATACGCAACGGGATGATGCCACCCATGAAGGGAATTTCTTCTCTACCTTCAAATGAAGGACCCTGCTCCATGGAGTTGTTAAGCAAATATACTAATCTCAAGCTTATATAACCCATGACATCTTCCAAACTAAACCAAACCTACTTAATCCCAAGGGATTCACTACAAACTAAAATAAAAATTACATACCTATTAATAACTTCCTGCACAACAAACCACTTATGTTTGGGTTTCTGCTTCAATAGGACGCTGGGTGTAATTTCTTCTTCTTCTAGTTCAGTGTCTGAAAGTTCAGTCTTCCTTTCCTCGCTACCAGCAGAATCAGATTCGTCACTTTCAGAGGCTCGTAAACGTTTCCTGGTGTTGTCTACTCCTGATGTTTCTACACCTGCTGGCTCTTTACCTGACTCTTCCACTTCCAAATCATCAGGAGCTGAACTACTCTCCTGATGACCAGAATCAGGGCTAATTCTGCCATCTCCTGCTGTCTGTGAACTGTGCTGTGATTCTACAACTGTCGTTTCATCCTCATCTGAACTTCCCTTGCCTACGCCTCTACCTTTCTTAGTGCGATAATTCCTGTTTTTAAACCTTGATTTAAGCTTTGGTATAAATCCACTACCAATGAAAGAACTACCACCACTTTCCTGAACTTGACCACTGGCTGTTTTCTGCTTTTTGGATGCATCATCATCAGAACTATTTTCAGATTTTTCCACAGATATACCACTGTCATCCTTCTTTATCTGTCGTTTAGTTCTTGTCTCCCCATTTCCTACATCTTCAGCAGACTTTAGTTCTATAGCAACCTCTGACTCTCCAACTACCTCTCCTGTAGCTAAGTTACCACCAGTATCCTCTGTGGCAGCTTTCGCGTTATCTACATCCATTTTTTCTTCTGCTGTGGTTCTTGCAGCCATTTATGATTAATAAGTATATAACAGAATACACAAAACAAACTCTGAAAACTGTTATCTCAAAAACGTCTTTGTTTTTGTTTCATAACGATATCCATTTCTTGCCATGGGACCTAGAATTTAAGAGCACGTATACCATCCGTTAACTGCATTAGCATAAACAATGACTTCCTTTTATTACAAATAAACAACTTTATCTGAAGAGGGAAAGATTACAACTGGTATAGTAGTACAGCACAGTGACATTAAAAATCACCAACATTACTTCATATTTGCGTTTCATGTCAGACATGTTTTCATTCTTAAAATAGAAGTTCGACGATTTGCACCAGGCGCAGAAAAAAGTCGAAAGACAAATTTTAAAACTACACCACATGACAACAATTGCATACCTGGCTAATAAGTCGCAACGAATACAGAACGGCCTATCATATACAAACAACCCACACAGACACACAAATTCCTAACTTTTCTTTTCCCCCCACCCAATCAGTGCAACTTTACCATCAGCTGATTCGACACCATCTCTGCGATGAATTCACTGCCATCCGTGCGCCAACCGCAGTTAACCAAGCGCAGCTCGACCGGAACCACAGATTACGACCGGAACCGTACCTACTAACGAAAGTAATCACCTCTGATCTATGCCGTAACCGAACCAGTGTTATGTTTGATCTGTGATCTAATCCGTGCGGAAGGATGAGATTACCGATGGCAACTTTTATCCGTGTGGTGATGTGAGACAATGCTTGCGCAGAAACTTTTTATGTGATCGTACTTTCATTCTAAAGTTACCTGTATGAAATGTGAAGGTGAGACCGCTTCTATGATACAGTTTTGAGTGAATTGTTTCGCGGAATTCGTGTACTAGTTCGTTTTATTGGTTATTTGTGAGTGACAGCTTAGGACGCTATTCTAAAGATTATATTTAACGCGCCGGAACAAATTCATGATTTTTTTTTTTTTGGCGAAATAAGTTTGAATATTTGGGTATTCTGGTTATTCGTATTTGACACGTGTCTGCTCCGAGCGTAATGAAAACTGTGAATTTTTCCTTACGCTTTCGTTATGTTCTGCATGACAATTACAAGGCGCGTGAACGGGAACTACAAAACAGTATTAGAAATTCGTACGTAATTTATATGTGTATCAATAAATAGCCCTACAACTAACATATAAATCACTGAACATTCTAATTGACACAGTTTTATCATAGCTGTAGAGGATATCCAAATTAAGACAAGTTAGCATAAGAATGCGAATTTACTGTTAATTGCCCGAATAGCCATTACTGTTTGCAGAGATATGGCAGTTGATTGTTAGGCAGATTGCCAGAAACTCGTGTTTTCTGTGTACTTACTATACCTTTGGGTGTTTTTATAAATGTGAGGGCGACTTCACCCATCCAGGAATTTCTGGCAGGTTGGATGTAGTTGGATTGCCCCTTTCATTTTTGGATGGCATACTCCACATTAAAGGCTACAGGACTGATGAAGTTAATAATACTACATTTTTAAGTTTTATGTGGCACGAACCGCTCAGTGTGGGCTTCTTCATTTTGATCACCATCCTCATTCTTGAAGCATTTCTTCTGTTACTTTGTAAATTCCTTATAATCACTGTGTCCTTGGTTGAAAATCCACCAAAGTGGCCAGTGGATTAGTGATGTTTGTCATGTGTTCATACCTTTATAACGCATTTTCTCCACTGTAAAGTGATGATTTAATTTCTGTCTAGAGATAAATATGCTGTAAGAATGATTGGAGGTAAGTTTCCAAAGAAGGTTTTGAATATGAAAGTAAAGGAAAGTGTGCAAGAACAAAGCACAACTCAACAGGTTGGGAGAACATAGAACAAAATTGAGCAGCAGGAGAAGCTTTGACAAGACAGAGATGGATGGAGAGGCATGCTAGTTAGGTTACCCACACAAGAGAGGAAATATGAAAGGAAGGTGATTTTCCATTGAGTTTACATTCCCATTTCCAGCAAGTCTGTAGTAATGTTAAAAAATATATATTTCTGTAGACTTCAGTTGAGAATTATATCCCTGTGTTCTTCCTAGTACAATACATAAATACAGGAGAATTTCTTTAATCCAGCACCTATAGGGCCAGACAAGTGCCAGATTATAAAATATTCTGAATTTTGAGGCAGTACCTAAATTTTTACAGGTAAATTTTGTTAATACTGTGAGAGGGTGTGCACTTTCAGTTATTTCCATTTCATCACAAGAAGACAGCAATTTTCATTATCATAGGCCCAGTCACTGTTTTTCCTTCGGAACCCATTCTGTAAACCACTTGTACAATGCCTTGTCTAATGGTGCTAAATTAGCTTCTTTCATTATCTCTTGCTTGAAACGTCATCCTTGCTTTCACTTAATGCTGTAAACAATCATAATTTTTCCTTCTGTTTCTTATATTATAGATAGTTGACAATCGAGTGTTGTATGAAGCCAGAACCTCTCTTTGGTTTTTTGCCATTTCCTATGCCCCTAATTAGTTCAAGTTTCTGAGGAATTGTTAAAGTTACACGTTTCCTGCTGCCAGCATTACATTTGGATCGTTTGAAGCCATTGTACTGGCTTGATGGGCACCGTAATGTCAGGATAACCACAAGTATAGTCATGGAATCTGTATACACACCAGAAGTTTTGCCATCTGTAACTTCCAGTCTTGGGACTTCTCTCCTCTAGTGCTGACCTGTCAGGAGTGCTGGGTTATCAGGTGTCCAAAGTAAGGGAATTCTCTTGTAGTTTTGTTTCCTATAAATAATGGTTTGACATCCGTGCTGCTGTTGCTGTTGTTGTTTTTGTTAATATTCAGGTTGATTCAATACAGTATAAATCTTTCACAACCATTTACGAGTACTGTAGAGCAGACTGGTGCAGGTTAAGCTTGGATATAACTCTGTTTCCCAGAACTCAATTACATTGACAGATATACAGGGTTTGTGTTTGTGTGTTAATGTGTGCACACGCAGTTGTGTGTGTGTGTGTGTGCATGTGTGCGCACATGCATACACACTTCTGTCTCTTGCTTTCTTTAGAGAGGAAGTACTCAAATATGATAAGTGTAATTTTCTGTGTAGATTACAGAAATGTCACAGACTGCAACTGCATGATTCTTCAGATCAGTGACAGAACATTGCTCAGATATTTGATAAAACAATGGCCTACTACAACTCTGATAAATGTTCCTTGAATATGCTATGGGACTCAGTAAACTGTGAAAGGCAGTCATCTGTTCCAGTGTTTATGGATAAGAATGCCTTCAGAGGTGCCCCAATCATAGATATTTATACTGCAGCTAACACAGGAGATTATGATGTCATACATGATGCCCTTAACAGGTAACTTGACTTTAGATTTTAGTATTCTTGAAAAGAATTATGGGGTTTCTTTTGGTCCACTAATTTTGGGTAATGGTTCTTTAATTTTTTTAATTCTCCTGTTTTGTGCATTTTATTGCTTTTGACATAAACAGATGGTACTTTGCACCATCATATATAACCTTTTTTTGGTTCAGATTCTGTTTCTTAATGCATAGAAATTTTATTTTATCTTTTATGGGTCATTTCTGGGCTCTCTTTGTAGACACTTTTGTTGCTGGTGATAGGGTTAAAGTGATTAGTGCAAATAGATTGGATGTAACATTGGCAAATATTTCAAAAGAAAATGAAAAACATACTATTTTGATTATTGGAGATAGTCATATTAGAGAATGTGCTAGTAAGGTAACAGATAACCTAAACAAAAACTATAGTGTAACTGGAATGGTTAAACCAGAGTCTTTATTTGTACAATGGCAAACTCTGCTTTAGAATCTGTACAAACTTTGATGAAAAATGATGTGCTTTTATTTGGTGGTGGTACAAGGAATCTTGGAACCAACAATGCTAAAGAAGGATTAAGACATATTCAGAATTATGTGAAAAGGAATAATTACACAAATATTGTTTTACTTTTTTGTACCTATAGATATGATTTTATAAGTTGGTCAGGCATAAATGATGAGATAACTACATTTAATAGGAAACTGATAAAAAGTATGAAGTGTCAAGACCATGTCATAGTAATAAATCTTGATTTTAAATGAGGCTTCTTTACAAGGCATGGCCTCCTTCTAAACAAATTAGGGAAGGATAAAGTTGCTAAGCGTATAGCATCAACTTGCTCTTCACTGTACATAAAAGTATAGTCCAGATTGTTTGCCATGGAAAGAATATAATAACCATTCAGATATTAAGGAAAAAGACAATCAACAAGATAGGAATCAAGTAAATGAACTATTACACTAATCAAGCAGATTGAGAAAACCTCCGAAACTTTTTTTTTTTTTTTTTTTTTTTTTTTTTTTTTTTTTTTTTTTTTTTTT
>JGI24700J35501_10930142_pt1 | contig 11685 bp, 6 predicted proteins | sample TergutTh196P1_FD_35501 | JGI IMG/M metagenome (IMG submission 35501) | reverse complement strand
ATAGACACAGCGTTGTGTGGAAGTTTCGTGCTGCAGTGGCTTACAGCTTTCGTCACATAAGGTTCTAAATCAAAACATAGTTCGACAAGTACCAACAGCAGTTATGGCAATTAACATGAGATCGAAGGCTCTACTTCCTTTCAAGAAATGCGCTTGTGTGTTGTTCCATGTCGTCGCAAATTGAACAGGTCCCCCTTAACCCATATACTTTTTGGGGCGACTTTTTTTTCCGTACGAATATAGTATTTAAGGGGCCTGGGGTAGCGTAGAGCTTAAGGCGCTGCGCTACTAGTCGGACGGTCCCGGGATCGATCCCCGGTGGTGTCACTTGGGATTTTTTCCGTGGTTACTTACGACAAAACCATGTGTACCAGGGATTTCTCCTGGGGTAAAGGCGGCCGGTGCATTTGGTTGACGAACTACCACCCTTGTAGTGCCGAAAGTTGAGAAAATCCGGGGCCTTAACCTACCCGGAACCGTTAGGGCCACCTCGGCCTGTCGCGGGATACCTTTACTTTTTTATATAGTATTTAAATTGCTGGATATGAAATGTCACCGGAGGAAAGAATTTTCCTCTTGCTCGATAAGAGATGTCTGTGGTTAGTCTGTAGGAACTACACTGTGACACTTTAATATCTCTGAGTTAATTCTGTATAAACAGTTTGTGTAGTTTAAAGTAGGCCGCGTCTGTGAATTAAAACCAATTGTACGGCTGTCCGACTGGGTTAGACCGAAATTACTCATTTTCTACGCGTTCACATAGTCGCTAAAAGCGGCTCTTGGGTTTGTCATGTCCGTCTGTCCATCTGTGTGTCCTAATGTATCGGCGCAGCTCTCACTGGACTGATGTCCATGAAACTTTATACTGGAAAATTATGAAAATCCATGGAGAAAATCCAAATTTGGTTAAATCCAATAAAAGCGTCGGGCAATCTGCATGAAGATCTGAGTACGTTTTATTGTTGCCGGCGATATCAGTTCGCCATGTATCGCAAGATCATTTACATCCAGTTGTACATTTAGTGTATCGGTTACTTGGTTTTGTTGCTTTTCATTTTCAGTTCTTGTTTTCATCCTGCGCACGGCAATTCCTCTCCGGTCCTTTCAATTTCAAATACGGCGAACACCCTTTGATATAATTCGGTATTATATACAGGCTTCGGCTGATTCACTGTCGTCAAATTAGCTACGATCCATGCCTCCTATATTCAGTACACCTGCAACGAATTTTGTAGAGCTATACATTTCAGTACGGAGAGAAAGTTGTAATGTTTGTTCTGTCTGGATACTTGAATTACGAAGGCAGGGATAAACAGTCAAGTCTTCTGCGATATGACGCCGTGTTGATTGGCACATAGTTACTGAATTTTCGGAAACTCTCGCTGTATCTTCAAAGAATTCCAAGACCAGTGAATAAAGCCAGCCATTAATCCGTCATCGCGACGTATATTGCGAAGCGTATCAACTGCTACATGTTTCGGCTATACTATTAGCCATCATCGGGCCGTACAGAAGAAAATAAAAAGTGTTGACATGCACCTGCAAAATGTGCAATATATGTCGTGTTGAGGGATTATTTGTAGGTTTTATTGATTGAAGTCACGACTGGGGCGAATCGCCGTAAGCACAAGAAGAGTGACCCTTCATACACCAGAAGACTTGAACTATCAACAGCGCTGAGACAGCCTTAGATCTTTCAAAGGTGGAGCCATAAGTACCGACCGTGAAAGAGAACAAGTCGTGTAGCGAAACATGATCTAGGGGAAGGGCGAGCCTTATTGCTGTTAGGGTGTGGTGGCGAGAAAAATACGTCTGACATCTCCACTTGCCACGTGATGAACTGGCAGGTTAGTAAGGCTGCACTACCGCTGTAGACTTCTACTCCGGAGGTGCTTAGTTCCAATCTCGGTCGAGATACTTGTTATATTGAGAACTTCCGTGGTTTTCCTCAGTTCAACTACTATAATTTCTGCACAGTCTTAGAAGTTCTATTACACTATGACAGCTTCCTTCTAAAGCTTTTGCAATTCGTCATTTGCCAGTCACCCTACCGTTTGACGCTATGCAGTTTGAGACAGAGGTCTTAGTAGAAGTAAATACATAAATAAATATATGAATAAATAAACTGATATTTAGGCAAACTGCATTATAAGGAAGAAACACTGAATAAATATTATTGAATTAGGATTATTTCTTCAACCAACTTTAATGCACAATTCAATAACAACACGTATGTCACATTACTATCCTCGACATGTTTCGGGACTTGACATGCCCATACTCCGCTCCGCGGAGTCCGCTCTCAACCGTTGTAGTGTACAGCCGCTTAGAAGAGCGAGGATACCAGATGCTGTGTTTGTGCAGTTGTTCCTCCTAAGTATGGGCATGTCAAGGCCCGAAACATGTCGAGGATAGTAATGTGACATACGTGTTGTTATTGAATTGTTCATTAAAGTTGGTTGAAGAAATAATCCTATACTATGATGCACGGTCGAAAAAACATAAAAAAAATTATTGAGTTGAAGATTTGTTAATTAAACTATAAATAAGGGAAATAAAATAAGAGGCACAGATGGACTTGACGACATGTATGAGTGGCTCTGTACCTCCAGTTTCCCATACGCCTTTATGGCATGCACGCGGATAACATTACTTTAACCTTTAGAAGACGGGGAAGTAAGGGCCCTTAAGTAAAAGGAAACTGTTCACAGCCCTAACAGGAAGAGATATTGTGAAATAATGAAGTTTTAAAGTTGACTAAAACGTGCCCTTATACTCTTCCCTGTGGGTTTTTAGAAACGCGTTATTTAGTGCAAAGGTTGAGGTTGGGTTGATGGGTGGGTGTCTCTAGTAGTCGTGTTAGTTGGCCGCTAATGGAACATGTTGCATGCACTGCGCTGATCCAGTGTTGAGGAAATGGGTTCCTTCCGACATGCAATGGACGATGGACGACGGACAGTGCTGGACGCCGAAGGACGGCGTAACTGCCCTGCCTGCCTCCCCACTGACTCCTCCTCTAACTTGCTTTGTGCTCCACTACATATACACGTTCTATCAGTCATTAGGAACCCCTCTCACTCCCTTTTCCCCAAAAAACTCCGCACGTACTACGGTGGTTATCAAGACTTGGCATCTTGAAACGTAGGCTCAACTCACGATTCTATATTTTATGTAGCCTATACCGTTGTGTTATTCTGTTCATGTCTCAGTTTGTTTTATGCAGAAGGACATAAAAACCACAACTGGTATTGCATAATGACATAAATAAATCCGTTACAGTAGTAATATTCTCACAGAAGTTAACATTAAACTGTGTAGAGTTAGGCACAAAGTGACTAATAGAATCTTGCGTTTCAAAACGCCTATGATCAGTTAAAACGTAACTTGTTTCTTAAACAAGTTACGATATTGGCGCTTGGTCCCTTTTACCAATAGAAAATATAACATTTCTATTTTTCTCCTGTACGTTGGCACGTCATTTTTACGAAGCCTGCATCTGATGTTCTCAACACAGAACTGTTGCACGCATATCTGTTAACAACCTTATTTTTTCCAATATGTCTTGAAGATATCGTTCGGATAGTACAGTCTTATCATAGCATATGTTCTCGCCAAACACACTATCACACACCTACACAGGGTGTTTATGCTGACATTTACCACCTGTTTAAAGCAAAGTCTAGAGATTATGTTCCCAGCGATACCAACATTACGTCACGATTCACTATCTGACAGCTTTTCACAAGACTGACATATTCTCTTTTTCGGGCGATCAGTTATTATTGACAGATATTTTATTTATTTATTTTTTTTAATATTTGTAGTGATGCTGGTGATCGAAGACGGACGTTTGAACACCAAGTTACTACGCTGAGAATTAATTATGGATAAGGAGATTGAAACATATTTCCATTCTGCTGCAGAAATTAATAGAGCTAGATCTCAGGTACTACGAGTAGTACAAAAATCAGCTCGTTATATCCACAGTTTCCATAACCCAACAAAAGAGATGTGGAACGTTAATCTGTGGAGGAAAGATATTCTGCAAGTTTTATTTCAATGTAGCAGTGGGCGCGGCCACCATGGTGACTATGGACTGGTCTGCCGAAGATCCTGGTAAGAATTTCGGCGGAGGTAAAAGATACCTGTCGTCTCCAAAGCGTCCAGACTGACTCTGGACCCACCCAGCCTCCAGTTAAATGGTTACTTGGGGTTCTTAACCTCCGCGGTAAGGAGGCTGGAGCGTGGAGCTGACCACTCTTTTTCATCTAGTGCCAACCGAATGGAGCTCTAACTCTATTTCTCGCTATGTCGTCGTAGCACGCAAGGGGACAAAGTCACTTTAACTGTATTTCAACGTACATGTGCTGGTAACGTCAGTTTTACTTCGCAAGTAGGGGTTAATTTTAGTGTAATTGTGCGTGGGTTTCGTTTAGAAATTTTTAAATCGTCCAGATTCTGAACTACTTTACAAGATGCTAGGTGTTTGCGTTCTACCTTTAGCAGTTCCATTCATATCGTGTGTTTTCGAAACTCAAAACCACTTGGATATGACGGGATAAATTAATATTACAGGAGTTCTACCGTTACCTAGCAAGGACAGGAAATGCTTCTCTCTACATATAGTCAATACCAGCCCTGAAGACTTCTCAGTTTCATATCCAATGGTTAACTTGAAATGCCTTCTGTAAGTAAAGGCAGTCGGGGCGTGCTGCTGGCCACTCGCTTCCATCTAGTGCCGAGTTGCAGAGTGCCTGGAGCTATAGCTACACTTTTCGATATGCCTCCGTGGCCTACACGTGGATAAATTTTCTTTACTTTGGTTTACCTTTAAGGGGATGCAATGGTCCAGGCGGGTTCTCAGCTTACTGAGGGGGAATGACGTGGATGACTAGGCATGCTCAAGTTGTTGGGCACAGTAAAGGGAGTTCAGCGGTGTGAAGAAGGCTGGAACTACTTGTACCAACATTCAACCCTCTTAGTAGCAAACCATGTAAACAATGTCCAGACAAAGAGGTTCTTGAATCAACATGGCATTACAGTCAATCGGTCTGATTAAAGTATCGCCGGAAAGTGACACCAATATATATTGCTAACTTCGTTGTACGTCTGCTTTCTGAACAACGTTTAACCACCCAACGTTTATGAATTTAAGGAAATATTGTTCAAGATTTTTCAGTCAGTACATTCAGGGGGCGGTCGTGGAATCGGATGTCGATTGCCGGCAGGGGAAAGGCATTTTTATTTCTTCAGAGTGTTCACACCAGTTCTGGGTTGCCTTATTCTATGGGTACCAGGGGTTTGTTGCCTGAGGCAAGCGGCTACGGCTTGGCAATAATTGCTGCTATCTGGTACTGCAGTGCATGGAACTGTGTCTAGCTACACACGTCTTAACTGTGTGTTACTGTTTTCGGGACAGAGCCAACTTTTACATTTATTGTTGCAGATATTCTGGGAGTCCCCATACTTCAGTTTGTACAGGGTGTTTCATAATGTTCTCCGTGATTACAAACATTTATAACAAGAATACCAAAGGACCTATCTTAATGGAATTGTTCACAGCCACAGGAAAACTGAAAAAGTTTTTTTTTTTGACAACTAGATATGTTCGATGTGTGCACCACGGGTGACACGGCACACATCGATACGATATTCAAGTTCTTGCCACACACGCGTCACCATGGTGACGTGTGTGTGTCAACAACTTGAATTTGTGTGCCGTGTCACTCGCGGTGCACACATCGAACATCTCTAGTTGTCAAAAAAAGAAATCCGTTTTCCTGTGGCTGTGAACAATTCCATTAAGATAGGTCCTTTGGTTTTCTTGCTATAAATGTTTGTAATCATGGAGAACATTATGAAACGCCCTGTATTTTACTCACAGTGTTACAAAATTAAAAAAAAATATTTTGGTTATACTTTTATGAGCGTTGTTCTTTCGGCAAGACCGATTTTTTAAAACATCTCCTGATGCAAAAAGAAGTAGTATTATTTTGTGAGATAATTCATACCGTGCCCTTTCCTTGTCAACAATACAGAATACAAGTATTTAGTAAGTTCACTGTAACGTAACTGTTTTCAGTAAGATTGTGCAACTTGTGAAGGAAGTGTTCAGTGGGACTGAAGTTATGGGTAACATGGTATAGTAAATGTTATAGCAACAGAAAATACGAACTGTAGAAAGATGATGAAAAAATTTAGAGGAGATTCCCCCTTATGCTATACGAGTATGTCCCAATTTGTAAGTGGGCTATACCCATGCTCGGTGGTGCCACTGACTCGTAGATACAACCGTCCTCTTCAGACCCGCATAACTGATGTTTCTAAGGAAAGTACCCAGGTGTGCCAGCTAGAAAGGAGGCCATACGGGCCCAGTGATGAGGCTTGCCCTCTTTTCTCATCGTCTGACGTGTTACAGAGGTAATTACTGTGTGGATTGATGGGGAAATAGAGATAATAGTGTCATTGGTAGATGAAGGTTATGAATTATGGGTAACAGAAATAAAATATATGTGATGGACTTCAGGAATTTCTTGAAATTCAGTAACGAATGCTTTGTTTTGTAGCTTCATCCCTCACATTTTCCCTCTTCCTCTTAACCCTTTTGACCTTCGTGTCTTTCGCACCTCGTATGTGTGTTACATCAAAATACTCACATAAGGGACATATTTTTCCATCAGATGTCAGCACAGTTTCGAAAACTTTAACTGCCATCTGATGGTGCACGTAAATCTGCACCTTTCCTTGTTCACAGCATGAAAAGACATCGTAAGTCTGTCTTGTATTGCACACATAAATATATTCGTATGAGGAATCGTGGTTTAATTCGCGGCAGATGCAAGATATTTCTCCATAGAGGCCAGATCGGTTTTGGAACACACCAGACATCCTATGTCACAGACACTACGTCTATTTCCCCGCGGATTAAAACGGTCGGGGCGTGAAACAGATCCTTCCTCTCCCTCTATTTGCGCCGTTAAGAAAGCGTGGAGTACATCGTCTCTCACCGATTTGCCTTCATGACCTACACAGGGGACAAATTTACTTTTGCCCTTGTACCCTATGAAATCATCTCCAAGAATCTGTGTGGAAATTATTTCTATCGAAATATTTACTTTTCCCCCGCACTCCCAAGTGACGCTGTATGTTAACTTAAGGTGTAACTTAAAATTCCTGTTTGAACGTAACAGATACAAGAGTTATGAAGGAAGGGGGAGAGGCAAGAGAAGATACATGGATGGAAGAAAGGGAACGGTAGATGAAGACACGAAAGAAATGATTGTCCATTGAAAGTTAACGGTCTGTTTTTATAGGTTGATGGTATCGTTAACAGTTTCTACAGGTTAGTTAGGAGCGGTCTTAATGGAAGGCAGAATAAAAGCAATCGTTGCATATGTTGAGGTCCCTTATGGAGGGATGGACATCAATTTGAATACTGATCTTTTTAAGTTTCATTTGCAATCTTGAGTCAATTAAAATGAAAAGTCAGGCATGGAAGTCGATTTAATACTTTCCGAATATGACCTAGACATGTCCATTTTTGTAATGACTGTTTACATACTCCGCAGTATTACGTGAGGCTAACAGCAAAATTATTGAATATTAAAATGATAAAAAATTAGGGTGGATGTGTCCAGTAATTATGGGCTCCTGCTTTATGCTCGTCTGTGTTTTTAACTTGTTATCGCTGGGCCACTAAAGTTCTGCTTCACTTTCCTAAACCACTGGGAACTATACCAGAATCAGGACACTGTTCGCTTTTGTCAGAAGTAATGGCTTCTACACATGCACATAAAAACATTCCGTCAGTTAACTGTGACGCCGATATACAATCCTTAATAGTCACTCATTCGCTCACTCGACGAGCGAAACACGGAGTTTCAGCCATACTTCACTTAACCGTTTAAAATACCAGGTAATTTTATGTACAGTCTGTTTCAACATTAAAAGACACAGCTTTTGCCCACGCAGTGTAATTATGTGTTTCATACAATTCCAAGGATAAAGAATGGGTACTTTCCTAAGCAGTATTAACCGGTTGTATTATACAGTGGAGATAAATGTATTTTCTGTCAGGTTCAAGCTAAATAATAATAATAATAATAATAATAATAATAATAATAATAATAATAATAATTTATTATTATTTGAGTAAAGTTTATGCTTAACAGAACGAATAAAGTTCTTAAACATTTAGTTTCAATTTGTGTCACAGGGTTTTTGAGAAATGTCGCAAAGCATTGCAGTATGCTTGAAAAGAGAGGAAAAGAAAATAATGATCTAAGGGGCTCTGAGAAAGCATATAAGGGGGAATTTTCAACAGGAGCTGTAATTTGGCCCGTTGCTATCGAGTTATCTGTCTGATTATTCGAGGTCTGACTTAATGTCTGCAAATTGCTGGTTGAAGAACTATCACACCCGCTGCTGTTGCTATTTTCATCATTCACATATTGATACAAGGCCTTTGTGTTGTCACATCCTCAGCAAAACACATGGTTCAAGATATTTGTGCAGGTGCAGGCGTCTAAGACTGGTGGCGCAGTATTTTTTTGTACCAACTGGAGCAAACTGGTCGGAAGACTCAAGGAACAACATGAACCAACTGCATAAGCCTACCATTTGCGCACAGTGTTACGTAGGTTCGTGTACAAATAAACGCTTCACAGTCCCCTTCGATCTATCCCTACCTAGTATGAGGGGATTTTGCGCAGCAGTTAAGAAAGTTTGTCGCCGTATTTAAATAGGCACATTTTACTAGGAAAAAAATTATGCCTGCTGGAGGTAATGTCTGTTTGTGACACAGTAACAGTGCGTAAACTGTTGGAGGAATTTACAAAAACCGGCAGAGGAGTCTTGCAATAAATTCAACAAAATCTCGGGATAACAGCCTCGTCAGGTTGTTTGTATGAACGGGAATTACAGAGATCCAACTCAATCTAGATGGTCATCGGAACCCTCTAGAAGGCTGAGCACGTACCTTGCATTCTATTGTACCGAACAGTCTACCGATAGGATCGTCTGCGCCAGTTATTTAGATTATTAACAAGTGAAGCAGTTATTCAAATCAAAACGCAATACATTGATCGCCAGTGTATCACAACTATATGTGTGCGTGTGTGTGTGTTTATGTACTATAAGCAAGCTACACGTTTCATTCCTGCAGGACCATCACAAGGCATGTACATAAAAAGTTAAAATACCTGTAAATTTACACAAATACTTATTTTTGCTTCAAATTTATTTTTTTTACAATTTTTATTCATTGTAAAATATCTTTGTACTAGCTTAATCCGTAAAAGTTGTGTTTGTTACACTGTAATTGTATCTTATAACATATCAACTACCGAAACCTAATTTTCCTCGGGTACATTAAGGCCGATCGCATTTAAATTTAGGTTAAAATTTATGGAATTCTAATTTTTCAAGCGTGTAAGGTGTCAATACTACACTTACGTGTGTAACTAAATTGGCCTAACGTTTTTGTAACGGAATTTCTCTATATGGATGATAGTATTGATTGATGGGATGGCGTTCTTCGTAAAATGTGGCCCAGCTGTCACGATTCTTAATGCATAACTAAGCTTGGAGCACACTTTTTGACTTAAGACGTCTTATTATGCTGCATTATCACCTAAACAGACCTGGGATAGCTCAGTCACTGTAGTAACTAGGCTTTGATGTGGCCAGCCGAGAAATCTTGGTTGAACTTCCGGCAGAGAACATATACCCTTCGTTTCTCTTCGAACTCCCTACAGAATCTGGGACTCCGTCAGTCGGCTTTTCAGTGGGTACTAGCGGATGTTTATGCGGGGAAAAAACGGCCGCAGAATGAAGCTGACCACGCCCATCTGGTGCCACGTTTAACAGTTGAGTTATAGAAATACCGGAATCGAACCTCGGATCTTCTAGCCCATGGCATAGTCACTATGATGACAACGCTATCCCGACTCCGGTATATGTCCTTAGTACTTTAACTGCCTACAGGCCATCTCTCAGCTGTAAGGTCATTTATTTGAATTTATAAAGGGTTGTTTTGTGTCTCTGTTTAGAAAACGAACTGTACGCGTTTTCCGTGGTTTGTGAAATTCTCTTTACAGGGCTTGCAGTCTGATGTTACAGCGCTGTCGCTTCATCTGGAGATGCATTTATATTTTGAGGACTTCGTTTTCTGGGATGTGATGCCGCCTTATTGGGTGATAGGTTGCCGACGTTTGTAAGAAAGGCGGTGCCTTCACCTTCAAGGGTCGGAACTCTAAACCCTCGATGATACAATTTTTTTTTTAAACTTCGGGAACTGTTCACTCAGTGACGAGGCGTCAAATCTCAGAAGAACACATTCCTCAAGTACACTAACGTGGAGACCTCGAGACTCGTCTTTGATATTTTGTTCCAACGCCACTGACACGAACCGGACAGTGGATTTCGAATTATAAAAACGGTTCTGCCATTATGTTACCTTAAGCTACCTAAGGACTCTGTCGACAATTAGCATTCCTGCTTCTTATGTTGTGACGTCCCGTTTTCGAATCTCAGCAAAGACTGTAGCTGTCCTGACTAAGGTTTTTCATATTCTTTTCTCTGCCTCAAAAGGTAAATGCCCGGAGAATAACTATGTTCAGGCCACGACCGCTTCCTTCAATTAGTTCTTCTCTAGACTTAATAATCCTACCATTCGAAGCTATAATAATATAATATAACATATGTATCGGAGGCGTAGTTACAGACACGTTATTTCGTCCTTTAAAGTCTCAGTGAATTTAGTTTTCTATACAATACTCCCCGCTTTCCGAAAGAACATGTTCTTTGAAGGTTCCCAGACTTCGCCTCTTTATCCTTCAGGTAAGGGCAACGTGTGGATGAAGATGGATAATGGAACATTGAATAACACTGAGAAGGGTAAACCGAAGTACTCGGTAGATAACCTGTGCCAGTGCCACTTTGTCTACCACAAATCACACATGGACTGACCTTTGATCGAGCGAGGGCCTCAGCGCTGATAGGCCGGCGACAAAACCGAATGAGCCATTCCACCGACCTTAAAGATTATGATTAAGCCAAATTGTATATAACGTTCCCACCTCATAGACAACAGACTGTGCCCTTTAGAAAGACCAACCGGTTAATGCCGGATAGGGAAATTATCGCTGTTTGTTGAGCTAAATTACTAAGTATAAAACACTGCTTGGGTCACGTTAGGCTATGTGTATTTGCCACTAGGATTGAAAGGGTTAAGATGATTCCGAGGTAGAGGTATTAATCGTATGCTGAAGTATAATCACAAACAAACCCACAGACGTTTTAAATTCGTCACCGACACATGCCTCATTACCGAGCTGACAGCACAGCAATATATGCACAAGCAGGCGGTTGTTTTCTAACGAAGTAACTGTGTCATTGCGTTTCCTGTCACTAAAGAAACTGACAGTTTGCTTTGTTCATTTAGATTAGAGGAGGTTATGTCAATCGCGGTGGCCTCAGGTTCGAATCCCGAGTTTTACATTCATGCGTCTGCTCTGTTTTTACTGTACTCTTCCTACGTACAAACAAGTGAAGGCTTGTACATCTCTGAGCATAAAATATGAATGAGGGAGCGCAGTTGTTACTGTAGGTGCACTGTTATCTCTCTGGAGATGCACTGTCATGCATGCATTTCTCTCCATTCATTTGAACTTTCGCCCCCCCCCC
>JGI24700J35501_10930144_pt1 | contig 11696 bp, 10 predicted proteins | sample TergutTh196P1_FD_35501 | JGI IMG/M metagenome (IMG submission 35501) | reverse complement strand
CCGCCTGCCGGCGGGCAGGCACACCCCGCTGGGGACGCGCCCCCAGACCCGCACATTTTTAATATTTTAAGATTGTTTTAATCTCGTTGTAATCTGCTAAAGTTTCGCGACCTTTCAGCTGTTCCAATTCGATGAGAAAGCTCATTGCTACGACGTTTGCGCCTAATTCGGTGATTAAATCGGCGACCGCTTTTGCTGTGCCGCCTGTTGCTAATAAATCGTCAACTATAACTATTTTGTCGCCTTTATTTATCGCATCTTTGTGAATTTCTATCTCTGCCGAGCCGTATTCTAGTGCATAGGATTTTTTTGCCGTTTCGGCGGGTAATTTGCCGACTTTTCTGGCTGGCACAAAGCCTTTTTGTAGCTTGTATGCTAACGGAACGCCAAAAATAAAGCCGCGCGATTCGGGTCCAACAACGAGGTCAAAATCTATGTTGGCAAGCGATTCCGCTATTGCGTTTACCGCCAAAACAAGCCCTTCAGAATCCTTCAAAACGGTTGTTATATCTCGAAACATTACTCCTGGTGTTGGAAAATCGGGTATATTTCGTACCATATTTTTTAATTTTTCCATTGCTAAATCTCCCTTATATTAAAGTCTTTTATCCGCATTTGTGCGGTGGTTTTGCCGTTGTACGTGTTCGTTTCCACAATGTGGACAATATCCAATGTTACAGCCGAGTAATCACGATTGGCTAATTCTTCGGCGAACTCTTGATTTAAGCCGAACGCAATACCTTTTAAGCCGTTTTCGAACGTAAAAATTAACGTGTTTTTGGCTTCGATGTTGCGCAACGCCGATATTTTAAGATTATACGTTACAAAAAGTGGCTCGTGATTCGCCTTGCCAAACGGAGCAAGCCAAGCCAATTCGGCGGCTAATTTTACTGTTACTTCCGCTGGCGCGATTTCTCTGTCAATGTGGAAAACGCCTTGCAAATCCTCGGCTGTTAAGGTGCAAGCGGCATTTAACCGTTCTCGTAAAATATCCACATTTTCCCGTTTTATGGACATTCCTGCAGCCATTGCATGACCGCCGAACCGTTCAAATAAATCTCGGTTAGCATACAAAGCCTCAAAAATGTTGTAGCTTTCGATGGAACGTGCCGAACCTTTCAAAATTTTTTCGTCTGCACTGGATGTTAGCAAAATTGTTGGACGATGCAACTTTTCTTTTACCCTGCCAGCGACGATTCCAGCTATGCTTTCGTGGGTTTGTTCGTCAACCAAAACTAGCACATTATTTGGCGATTCAGCGGCTTGCTCCAAAATTCTGTCGGAGCAAGTGCGAGTTAATTCTTTTCGCCTATCGTTTAGGTCGGATAATTCTTGTGCTAGTTGCTGTTGCTCGGTTTCGTTATCCGAGATAAGCAATTTTACAGCCGTTTCGGCACTTTCCAAGCGACCAGTTGCGTTTATGCACGGTCCAATTACAAATCCAATCGTGAAAGTATCTATCGGCTTATTAAGATACCCTTTTAACTCGATTAACTTAAATAATCCGTTATTTATATTTTTATTTGCGTTGATAATTGTCAATCCTTTTTTTACTAAATTACGATTATCTCCGTGCAAATCAACAATATCGCAAACGGTTGCAATCGCCGCCAGCGTAATAAGTTCTTCATAAAGTTGCGAAAATGTTTCGGAGTTGCCCGTGTATTCATAAAAGGCTTCCATTAGGCGAAAAGACAAGCCAGCCGCGCACAAATTTTTGAACGGATAAGCACAATCCGCCTGTTTTGGGTTGACAACAGCCAACGCTTTTGGAATAACATCGCAACGCTCGTTTTCGGTTTCGACAAATCCTGGTTCGTGGTGATCGATGATAATTATATCTATATCCAAATTATTCGCTTCTTGTACTTCTTCGAGAGCGGCGATTCCGTTGTCGCAAGTTATAATTAAATCGTACTCCGCTTGTTTTATTGCTCGCACGGCGGATATATTCAGCCCATAGCCCTCTTCTTCCCTGTTGGGAATGTAAAACTCGACATTCGCATTGCAAGCGGCGAGCGATTTGTACAAAATTGCCGTTGACATAACTCCGTCTGCATCGTAATCTCCATAAATAATTATTCTCTCTTTTTGTGAGATTGCTAGGATAATCCTGTCGAACATTTTTTGTGCGTGTTTCATTGGAGCGGAGGAATCCAATATTTTGGGATTTGATTGGTTATTTCGCAAAAAGTTGGTTGCCGTGTTTTTTGTGCGAATGCCACGATTTGCCATTACATTTGCGGTAATTTCGCTGATTCCCATTACTTGCGACATAAGTTGTAAATTTGCATCGGTCGCAAGTAAATTCCATTTGTACCTCAAAGCGTGTTCCAAGCAGGTTCGCGATATTGCAATAGCTTACCTGTAATTTTTTCTGAAATTCTCAACATTCCGTAACCTCTTTCTGTGCCTTGTGCGGGATAAGTTATGCTGCCAGGATTAAAAAATAAAATATCATTTTGCATAAACGAAACAGGAATATGCGTATGTCCAAAAAGGCAAGCATCCACTTGTAACTCGCGGGCTTTATAAATAATTCTGTCAAGCGTAACTTTAACGTTATAATCGTGTCCGTGCGTGATAAAAATCCGCTTTTCGTGCAGTTCGATAACTCTATCTTCCAAGTTGCTTGTCAATGGGTCGGTATTGCCATTTACAATATGATAAGAAAGCTCGCTATTGGTTGACATACAACGCAACATATCCCGAGAATGGTCGCCCAAATGGATAACCGCAGAAATAACGCCATTGTAACTTTTTAGTAGCTGATGAATCGGAATCAAATTTCCGTGAGTATCGCTTAAAACAAGCACGTTAAAATCGGAGTTACTCATAAAATCACCTTAAACAAATCTCGTATAGCTTTTCCTCGGTGGCTGATGTTATTTTTTTCGTAAGTTGTAAGCTGTGCAAGATTACAATTATATTCGGGTACAAAAAAGATTGGATCGTAGCCGAAACCGTGTTCGCCAGCTGTATCCATGGAAATATATCCCTCTAAAGTACCTCTGATTATTTCAATTTTGCCGTTTTTGGCAATGCAAACAATAACGGAAATAAAGCGAGCCGTGCGTTTTTCGTAAGGAACATCGGCAAGTAGGTCGATAATGCGGCGATTTTTGATATTATAGGGCGTGTTTACGCCAAGCCATCGTGCAGAGTTTACGCCAGGTTTTTTGTCCAGTGCATCTATTTCAATCCCAGAATCGTCCGCTAAAACGTAATCGCAATCTTTTATTGCAAAATTTTGCAGGGCTTTTGCTTTAATTATGGCGTTTTCGGAAAAAGTATCGCCGTATTCGAGTATATCTTCAGTAAAACCAACGTTTATTGCGGTTTGCAAAGTATGCTCTCTGCCCAAAATATCTTGTATTTCCTGTATTTTGTTCTTGTTTGCACTTGCTAGTATAAATTTCATTGGAAAAAATCCCTTCCTATTCGTTATGTTAAATTATACCACAACTAATTGACAAATGCCAAAAAATATATTATATTACATTGTAGCTAGTAAAGGGGGCGGTTTTATGGATTGGCTTGAAGATTTTAACAACGGCGTACCCAATATAGAATATTTTTTTTACAGAAACAATACGCCCGATTGGAAAATTGAGCCGTCAACCACTAATTTTATTGATATAACTTATATTTTAGGTGGACACGCAGATTACATTATCGATGGTAAAAAAGTATCTGTAACAAAGGGAAATCTATTGTGCATTCCCGAAAATTCTGCTAGAGAGGCAACAAGCAATTCGGCAGATTTATTTGAATGTTTTGCAATAAATTTTCACATGGACACAAAAGTCCGCCCAAAATTACCGCTAATTTCCAACGTGGGCATCCAAGAGGACATAATTGCGTATTACAAGCGCCTAAATGAAGACTGGTTGCGCCGTCCGCCTGGCTACATAATGAAAACAAAAGCCCATTTTATGCTAATTTTACAGCGGTTTTTAGAAATGCTAATTTACGAGGTTGACACATTCAATTTTGACCATCGGGTAAAAATTGCCATTCGCCACATAACCGAAAATTACAGCGAGCCAATTACAATCAATCAAGTTGCCGATTTAGTTCAGCTTAATCCTGTATATTTTGGCACGTTATTCAAAAAAGAAACGCATATGTCGTTCAAAAATTATCTTAACATGATTCGCCTAAATCAAGCGGAAGATATGTTGCGGCTAGGCAAAAGTAACATCTCGGAAATTGCCCTAAAATGCGGCTTTAAGGATATATTTTACTTTAGCAGGTTATACAAACAGTACAAAGGAATATCTCCGTCAACCATAAAACCGCAAACGTAAAATATTTATAAATATTGATTTGTGTTTTATGTAGTGGTATAATAAAACTGGAAAGTTTCGCAAACAAAAAAAGTTATTATTTAGGAGGATTTTTTATGAAAAAGGTTTTGAAGTTTGTAATGTTATTTGTGGCTGTGTTGACAATTACCGCTGTTTTTGCGGCTTGTACAAACGACACTACCGCACCAACTGTTCCTGTTAATATCGAAACTGCGACAGGTTCAGCCGAAACAGCTCCAGCTACTGGCGGTACAGAAATGGAAAACGAACCAGTAGATCAAGCTGGCTTTAGAATCGCTTTGGTTACCGATTACGGCGGAGTTGACGATGGCTCTTTTAACCAAGGTGCTTGGGAAGGAATTGTTGCTTTTGCCGAAGCTAACGCAATTTCGCACCAATTTATTCAACCTTTGGCAGAAAGCGATGCCGAGTACATTAACGCAATCGAAATGGCAGTAAATTCTGGTGCTGAAATTATTGTTGCTCCAGGCTTTTTGTTCACAACTGCCTTATACGTTGCGCAAGGAATGTTCCCAGATGTAAATTTTGTTTTATTAGATGCAAGCCCCGAAGACGAAAACGGTAATGTTCACGTTGGCGACAATGTTGTTACTGTATTTTATGCAGAAGAACAATCGGGCTTTTTAGCAGGATACGCCGCCGTTATGGAGGGCTATCGCGGACTCGGCTTTATGGGCGGTATGCCAATGCCTCCTGTAACTCGGTTCGGTTACGGCTTTTTAGAAGGCGCTGATTACGCCGCATCCGTTTTGGGATTAAACCAAGGCGATGTTACTGTTAATTTTACTTACGTTATGACTTTTGCTCCATCCCCAGAAATTGCTGCACAAGCGGGCGCTTGGTTTGCATCGGGAACAGAAGTAATTTTTGCGGCAGCTGGCGGTGCAGGGTTTTCCGTGTTTAACGCAGCTGAAGCAGCAGGTGCATCCGCAATCGGCGTTGACATTGACCAAGCCCCTGTTTCGCACACTATTATAACCTCTGCATTAAAAGAAATTTCCGTTTCGGTTTACGATATTTTAACCGAACATTTTAACGGCAACTTTCCAGGCGGACAATCCGTTATATTTGACGCATCCGTTTACGGCGTTAGCTTAGCAATGGATACAGCACGTTTCCAAAACTTTACCAGAGAGCAATACGAAGCAGTTTTTGCAAGGCTAGTTTCTGGCGAAATAGTGCCAACCGCACAATCCGACATAAGCATCTCCGATTTGAACTTAGCTTTAGTAGTAGTAAATGAAATGTAAAAAATACAAAATAAATTTGCAGTAAAACATTTGGGGTTGAAATTTTCAACCCCAAAACCATAAAAAAATAGCGGGTCTGGGTACGCGTACCCAGCGGGGTTTGGGGCAGAGCCCCAAGGTTTTAGGTGGTGAAATAATGTATGTAATTGAAATGAAAAATATTACGAAAAGATTTTCGGGAATTGTTGCGAATGACGATGTTTCGTTGGGCTTGAATAAGGGGGAAATTCATGCTTTGTTGGGCGAAAACGGAGCAGGAAAATCTACTTTGATGAGCATACTTTTTGGGCTTTATAAAGCGGAAGAAGGTAGCATTTTTAAGGACGGAAAATCGGTTGTTATTGCTGGACCAGGTCATGCGACAGCCTTGGGAATCGGCATGGTGCATCAACATTTTAAGTTGGTGCATAATTTTACTGTGCTAGAAAACATCGTTTTGGGCGTGGAAACCACAAAACACGGCGTTTTGCAAATGAAAACGGCAAGGCAAAAAGTAACAGAATTATCCCAAAAATACGCTCTCGAGGTCGATTTGGACAAGGAAATTAGACACATTACCGTTGGTATGCAACAGCGCGTTGAAATCCTAAAAATGCTGTATCGCAACAACGAGATTCTTATTTTTGACGAGCCAACCGCCGTTTTAACGCCCCAAGAAATTGACGCTCTAATAAAAACTATGCGAAATATGGCAGCCGAGGGAAAATCTATCTTATTTATAACCCACAAATTGGACGAGATTAAGCAAGCTGCTGATCGCTGTTCCGTTTTGCGAAAGGGCAAAATGATTGGCACGGTCGATGTCGCCGCCACTTCCAAAGAAGAACTTTCCGAAATGATGGTTGGTAGAAAACTTTCGCTAACCTTGGAAAAACAACCGTCAAAATTGGGCGAAACTATTTTGCAAGTTAAAAATTTAACCCAAAAAGGCGATGGCGAAAAAAACAAGTTGACAAATATCTCGTTTGAGGTAAAAGCTGGCGAAATTTTGTGCATTGCTGGCATTGAAGGCAACGGGCAAACCGATTTGGTTAATGCAATAACTGGGCTTTCTGCCGTTACTTCTGGCGAAATATTTATTTCTGATACAAATATTACAACGGCGAAAATTCGCAAACGTGGCGAACATGGCATGGCGCATATCCCAGAAGATAGGCACAAACACGGCTTAATTTTGGATTACAATTTGGCGTACAACGCAATTTTGCAAGATTATCACAAACAGCCATTCCAAAAATTGGGATTTTTGCAAAAATCTAAAATAAAACAATATGCCCAAAAATTGGTGGACAATTTTGACATACGATCGGGCGATGGAATCGACAGCGTTGTTCGCTCGATGTCTGGCGGAAATCAGCAGAAAATTATACTTGCCCGCGAAACTTCGGCATCTCCCAAATTGCTGATTGCCGTGCAGCCAACGCGCGGGCTTGATGTTGGTGCGATTGAGTACATTCACAAGCAACTTTTGGCACAACGAGATGCTGGAAAGGCTATTTTGCTAGTTTCGTTGGAGTTGGAAGAAGTTATGAATATATCCGACAGAGTTTTGGTTATGTACGAGGGCGAAATTGTCGCCAATGTAAACCCCCAAAAAATCACGTTCAAGGAACTTGGGCTGTATATGTCGGGTGCAAAACGCGAAAATCCCAGTAAATCGGTAGAAAAGGCGGTTGCTGTATGAATAAATTTCTTAAAGGAAACGGATTAAGCATACTTTCGTCAGTTTCGGTTGTATTTGCGGGAATGTTGCTTGGCTTTATTGTGCTGTTTATCAGCAACGCGGCACAAGCGCCCGCCGCAATAGCCACAATTTTAACCTTTGGATTTAGCTCGTTGCGCAACTTTGGCGATGTGCTTTATTTTGCAACGCCCATTATTATGACAGGATTATCCGTCGGTTTTGCCTACAAAACTGGACTTTTTAACATTGGTGCAAGCGGACAATTTACTTTTGGCGCGTTTGTGGCAATTTACATTGTCATAAATTTTGATTTTCTTAATCCGTCATTGCGAATTTTTGTCGCGCTGCTCGCCGCAACGCTCGCAGGAGCAATTTGGGCGGCTATTCCAGGGTTATTGAAAGCCTATCGCAACGTTCACGAAGTTATATCTTGTATAATGACAAACTACATTGGAATGTTATTAGTAAATTATTTAATACTTAACACAATTTTTGACCCAATGCGAGCCTCATCGCAACGCATTCCAACGAGTACGCATATGCCAATGTGGGGCTTAGATTACATTTTCGCGGACGCAACCAGAGCATCGCCGTTAAATGCAAGCATTTTTGTGGCGGTTTTTTCGGCGTTGTTAATGTACGTTATTTTGGAACGCACGACTTTTGGCTACGAGTTAAAGGCTTGCGGACTCAACAAAGATGCCGCAAAATATGCAGGAATCAACGAAAACCGTAGCATAATTTTTTCGATGATGATTTCGGGAGCGTTGGCTGGGCTTGGCGGCGGAATGCACTTTTTGTCCGCAGCGGGTCGCACAATGAGCGTTGCCGATGTGCTTGCAAATGAGGGTTTTATGGGAATCTCCGTTTCGTTGCTTGGGTTAAATCATCCAATCGGCATAATTTTTTCGGGCGTGTTAATTGCCTATTTGCAGCGCGGCGGCTTTAACATTCAACCGCTCGGTTTTGCACAAGAAATTATCGAGATTGCAATAGCAGTAATTATCTACTTTTGCGCCTTCGTCTTGTTGGTTCGTACGCAACTGGGCAATATAATTGCCAAAATCTATCGAACCATATCCAAAAGTGAGGTCAAAAAAAATGCAACTTAAATACAACCAGCCAGCCCAAACCTGGGAAGAAGCCCTCCCGCTAGGCAACGGTCGTATCGGTGCAATGCTCTTCTCCAACCCGCTCTGCGAAAAAATTTCTCTCAACGAAGACACGCTTTGGTCAGGGTTTTCGAACATTAAAACCCTGGGCGCTGCCCAGACCCGCCAGGACGCTGCCCTGGACCCGCAAGGAGCTTCGCCCCTTGACCCGTTAATTTTTTATGAGGATAGGGAAGATAGTTTAGAGGGCGAAAATATTTCGCAATATTTTGAGCGGGCTCGAGATTTGGCGATGCGGCATAAATATCAGCAAGCACAAGAAGTTGTTGAGCAGCATTTATTGGGGGATTATACGCAGGGATATTTGCCGTTGGGCGATTTATTTTTGGATATGTTGGATAAATCTCAAGTTGAAAATTTTGAGAGATATTTGGATTTGCAAAATGCCGTTTGCGTGGCAAAATATCAGCAAAACGGCGTAAACTTTACACGAGAAACATTTGTATCTGCGCCGAACCAGTTGTTGGTTATGCGGCTTTGTGCCGACAAAACGGCGGCGTTAAATTTTGATTTGTTTTTTACTTGCCAATTAAAGCACAAAACCTTTGCGAATGCCAATCAGCTAACCCTCGAAGGAATCGCTCCGTCAACGGCACGTCCATCTTATCACATGACGGAAAATCCCATTATTTATGACGAAACGAAAAACAGCGTAAAGTTTACCGCTGTTGCGGATGTGCAAACAATCGGCGGAAAAATCACGGCAAATGGCGATAAATTGACAATTTCCTTGGCAAATGAGGTTATTTTGCGTTTTGCTTGTCGCACATCTTATAACAACAAAATTACTTGTGCACAAGATTTAGCAAGCGAAAAGGCTTATCAAAAGTTATGGGAAAATCATGTAAGCGATTATCAAATCCTGTATAATAGGGTTTTCATAGATTTAGGCACTGGCGACGACCATTTGCCAATTTCAAAGCGGCTAGAAAATTTTAACAATTTGCAAAATGATATATCGATATTCGCATTATTATTCCAATATGGACGTTACTTAATGATAGCTGGCTCGCGGCATGGTACAATGCCGTTGAATTTGCAAGGAATTTGGAATCCACATTTGCATCCGCCCTGGAGCAGCAATTACACGCTAAACATCAATACAGAAATGAATTATTGGGCAGCCGAAACGGCAAATTTGGCAGAATGCCACACGCCACTTTTTGATTTTGTCAACCGATTGCGTGTAACTGGTGCAAAAATTGCCAAAACTCACTACAACGCAGGTGGATTTGTTGTCCACCATAATTCTGATTTATGGGCGGCGGCTAATCCTGTTGGAGAAAAGGGCAAAGGTTCGGCAGTTTACGCATTTTGGGCAATGGCGGCTGGCTGGCTTTCGGCTCATACTTTCGACCACTATTTATTTTCTATGGACAAAAATTTTTTGCAAAATACGGCGTTGCCCATTATAAAAGATGCCGCACAATTTTATTTGGACGTACTCACAGAAGACACGGACGGCACGTTAATTTTTGCTCCGTCAACATCTCCCGAGAACAATTTTACGGTGGACGAAAATACGCCCTGTGCAGTAAGCAAAACCACAACAATGACAACCGCAATTATACGAGAAACTTTTACAAATTTTGTGCAAACTTGCCAAATTTTAGACTTGGAGGATTCCATTTTGGAAAAAATAAAATTGGCGTTGCCACGGTTGCCAACCTACAAAATCGGCTCGCGCGGCGAATTGCTCGAATGGAGCGAAGAATTGCCAGAACATGAGCCGAATCATCGGCATACTTCGCATTTGTATCCGCTTTATCCAGGGCATGAAATACAAGCAGGAACGCCGTTAGCAACTGCTTGTGAAACAACTTTGCGGTTGCGTGGCGAAGAAGGCACTGGTTGGGCTTTGGCTTGGCGAATCAATTTGTGGGCAAGATTGCACAACGGCGAAAAAGCCTTTGAATGTCTCAAAAAGCAGTTGAGGCTTGCCACGGAAAATATGGGCGGCTGTTATCTCAACCTTTTTGGAGCGCATCCGCCGTTTCAAATTGATTCCAATTTTGGCACGTGTGCAGGTATAATAGAAATGTTTTTGCAAAGTAGAGCAAACAACGTAATTTTGCTGTTGCCAGCTTTGCCCTCGGCGTTTCAAAATGGCAAAATAACTGGCTTGCGTGCAAGAGGCGGCGTAACGGTCTCAATTTATTTTGCAAAAGGTCAACTAAAAAAAGCCGAGTTGACTTTGAATAAAAATTTGTCAAGTCAAAATTTCACTGTGATTTACAAGCAAACGGAACAAAAAATCAAGTTAAATCCTGGGCAACCAGTTATTATTTAGAAAGTTGGATTTTTTATGACAATATTGCAAGCAATAATTTTGGGAATAGTGCAAGGCATTGCGGAGTTTTTGCCAATCAGCAGCTCGGGACATTTGGCGGTTTTGCAGCAAATTTTCGGCATATCGGAAGGCACTATGACATTTAATATTATTTTACATTTAGGCTCGCTGTGTGCGGTAATCGCCGTGTTTTGGCGGGATATTTGGATTTTGCTAAAAAATCCATTTCAAAAAATGACGTTGCTGTTGATTATTGGGACGATTCCAGCGGTTGCGGCGGGCTTTCTGCTCCGCGAACACATGGATATTTTTTTACACGCAATTTTTTTGGCGGCGGCGTTTACCTTTACGGGCGTTTTGCTGATAATTTCGGACAACATAAAGCACACATACAAAACCGCAAAAGAAGTTACCCTGTTAGATGCACTGATAATAGGATTTATGCAAGCTGTAGCACTTCCGCCAGGAATATCTCGGTCGGGAGCAACAATCACGGGCGCGTTAGTAACTGGGCTTAACCGAGAAACAGCCGCGCGATTTTCGTTTTTGCTGTCCATAATAGTAATTTTGGGTGCAGGTGTACTAGAAACCGCAACATTGCTATCTGCTGGCGAAACAATTTACCAAGGGGATATTCCCGCCATTATGATTGGATTTGTTGCCGCCGCAATATCTGGCTACTTTTCAATAAGATTGCTGCTAGAACTAATAAAAAAATGCAGATTAAAATTTTTCGCATTTTATGTTTTTGTCTTGGCGGCTTTAATTTTGGTTGACTATTTTGTGTTTAATATGTTTTTTGTTTAGGAAAGAAAATTTTCGTTGTGGTGGATGAATATCTGCAAGTTGTGTAATTTTGCGTTGGGATTTTTCATTTGCGTTGACGACCGCCCCGCCTCTCCCTCCTACAGGCGGGGCGGTCGCCCACAATCTGCTACAGACGAGTGAGATGGTTGCCCTACATTTTTT
>JGI24700J35501_10930145_pt1 | contig 11699 bp, 11 predicted proteins | sample TergutTh196P1_FD_35501 | JGI IMG/M metagenome (IMG submission 35501) | reverse complement strand
GAGCCTGTTTTACCGCACGATTTTTTGCGGCTTGCGAAATATCTCCGTGCCAAGCCCAAACGGGAATGTCGCTTTCTTGCAGCAAGCCTTCCAAGCGTTCAAATTGGTCGTTTATGAGGGCTTTCAGCGGGCCAATGTACATTATTCCAATGGATTTTGGCGGCTTTTCGTGAATCGCCGTCAAAACGGGAAATAACGCCGCTTCCGTTTTGCCAGATGCCGTTGCCGAGGAGATTATCAAATGGTCATCCGTGTCCAAAATTGCGGCACAGGCTTCAACTTGAACTTCACGTAAATCTGTCCACTGCTTTTTGTAAATGTATTCTTGGATAAACGGAACGTATCTTTCAAAAGCGGTCATATTTCAAATTCCTCGTGAATGTCGGCTTGTTCGGGGTCAAACTTTGCACTTTTCACTTCATAGGCTTTTTCCGAGATAAGTGCGTTAAAATCGGCGGTTGGATTTTGCATAATTATGTTAAGCAATGCCAAAAAATCCCGAGTTATTTCGCGAGGAGTTAGCAGTTGGTCCGCGCCCAACCGAGAAAGCACCGTTTGCAAAAACGCCTGTAAATCGGACGGTTGCAAGGTTATTTCGTAGCCATTATGAGTGCTGTGAACATTGCATAAATTTTCTAGCAACAAATAAAGTTCTTCGTGAGAAAGCTGTTTTAGCTTGATTATTGGACTTGTGTAATCCACAAAATCGCCCGTTATGTAGCGGCTATCGGCAAGCCGCGAACGCAGAGCCTCATAATTAAAAAGTCCGCGTTTTTCGTCAAAAATAAATTGCGGAGTGCCGCTCAAAAAGAAACCGATATTTTGGGCTTTTCCCTGCATTGTATCGTTGAAAATTGTCAACAATTTTTCGTAATTTTTTAGCCGAGATTGAGCTGGTGTAATTTTGTACAAATTTACGCCCTCGTCCAAAAACACTAGCAAGCCTTTGTAACCTGCTTTTACGGCGAACAGAGCAAACAATTTCAAAAATTCATACCAACGTTCGTCATCGATAATGGAATCCGCTCCAATAGCCTTTTTTGCGTCTGTTTTGGTGGCAAATTCGGCACGCAGCCAACGCAACGCCGATTTTTTAAGTTCGTCATTTTGCGTTTTGAAGGCTCGCCAATAGGTTTCGATTACATTAGAAAAGACGTAACCGTACGACATTTCGGATAATTCTGCCATAGTTTCGGCAATTTTTAGGCTAACCTCGTTAATCAGCGGTTCGCCAGTAAAGCCAGTTTCCTTGGAAGTGGCAAGTTGCAAATCGTTTATCCACTTTTGCAAGATACTTTCTAAAGCGCCGCCGTCAGGGCGTTTTGCGGTTGACAAATTTTGCAAAAGTTCGCGATAGGTAGAAAGCCCTTGACCTTTGTTGCCAGTAAGACGGCGGTCGATAGCCAAATCGGCATCAGCGACAACAAAATTACGCTCCATCGCATTCAGTCTAATCATTTGCAACAGAAAACTTTTTCCACTGCCGTAATTTCCAGCGACAAGCCGAAACGAAGCACCGCCGTCTTCGATAGCGGCAATATCGTTCAAAAAAGCCGTTATTTCTGCCTGTCGACCAACTGCAATGTGTCGCAAGCCAACTCGTGGCACAACGCCAGCCAGCAACGAATTTAACACCGCGTTAGATTCTCGTTTACTAATTTTTTTCATGAATATTCCTTTCTAAATATTAAAACCTTGGGGCTCTGCCCCAAACCCCGCAAGGACGCGCGCGCCCTTGACCCGCTATTTTTTTATTTTTATTGGATTTGTGTTACTATAGGGGCGACCGTTTGTTTGTGATTTTATTTTTATTTTTTGCTAGAAATTTTTATAACATTCGCAAATTCTTCCAAAATTGTTTGGCTTTGGCTGTCAATTATTATATCGCCGATTGTTTCGATTGCTAGTTCGTTTATGTCGTCTAAAATTATTTCGGGCATTGTTTCGGCTGTTTCGGAAATTTGTTGTATTTGTTGGTGGTTGTTGGTCAAAATTGCCTGAATTACTTGCTGTTGCGGGATTGTTAGGTTTTTAATAAAGGTTGATATATCTTCGGATAAATTTTCTGTTTCGAAAATATTTTCGGTGGTTTTGGTATTTTCAATAGTTCCGGTGGTTTTATTTGGTGGATTTGCGATTGTTTCTGTTACTTCCTCGGAATTTTCCACCCATAATGCGGCTTGAATTATCTCGGTTTCCTTTCGCAAGCGTGCTATATCTTCAAAATTTAGATTTAACGTTTCGGTTGTTGGTTCGATTATTTGTTCGATTATTTGTTCGGTTGGTTTTGGCGATTCCGTTTTATTTTTTGGCTTTTCGGATTTTTGGGGAGAATCGTGTAAAAAAGTTCTAATTATCTTTATTGTGTTTTGGTCTAAATCCAGGTGCAAGCGCCTATTTTTGGGATATTCCTGCATATCACGGATTGCGTTTTCGGTTGCTTTAACTACCTCGCTTATGTATTTTCGCAATTTTAGGTGCGTTGCGTAGGGTTTTAAGTTTATGCTGACTGGATGACTTTCCAAATGGCACAAAGCATTGCTAAAAAGCGTGTGTTCTTGGGGTTTTGCGGTGGTTGGTCCGTAGGTTGCTAATATTCCATTTTGGGTATTTTGCAGCATATCTTTATCTAGCAAAGCCAAAATTAGAGGAATAGTCTGTTGCATAAAATTTTGGTTGCCCATATTGTAAAACGCACTTTTCAAAATAGGATAATCGCACAAAGTAATAATAACAGAAAACGGCAATTTTAGCGGAGTTTGAGCGACGAATGGCGAAATTGTCAATTTGGCGTATTTTTCTATGATAGCGTTGGCAACGATATAATTTTTTATGGGATTGGCGGTATTTTCTAGCTGATTGGGATAATCTAGTTTGTAAGTATAGGCGAAATCGAAAATCCACGTTTGCAAATATTTGTCCAAGTTTGGAAAACGTTCGTTATAATTTAGCCAAATTGTCAACAGACAATCCAAACCGTCGGATGTTTTTTGCCAACCGATTCCGCTTAACAGTTCGTATACATACACAAAAATATAGGATAAATCTGTATTGGGAAATTCGCCATTGCGTACCAAATAACGCCAATGAAAATACCAATTTTGTTGTTGAGTGTCCATATCGGCGTATGTTGGCCAATATTTTTGGAAAGGCACAAAAGGGGATTCTGTGTGGCGGTTGTAATTGGCGTATTTTGTCATTTCGTTGAAAAAAATATTGGTCGATGTTTCTTGCGGTTTAATGTCGACGGTTGGCGTTGGCGGCGGATTTGGTTTTGGTGCTGGTTTTGGCGTTTGTTTTGGAGGAATCGGTTGCGTTTTTTCGGGCTTGCCAGTAATTTCGACATCAACAAATGCGGTAGATTTTTCTATTTCGGCTATTATCTGCTTTTTTATGCTGTTGTAAATATTAGTCAAAAATCCCATGAAATCACCTTTCTTAAAAGTAGGAGCATATTATAAATTTTAGCATAAAAATAGGTTGCTGGCAATAGGGGAAAATTTTTGGGGTTGGTTTCAGTTGAATTTAGTGAAATATTTGAATTAGTCTGTCCTTTACCTCAACGTGAGGTCGCCAAATATCATTTATATAAGATGGCAACATATCTGATATTTTATCACGTATTTTTTTACAATTATCTATCGGGTAGTCCTTAAGTAATGTTATAAACACAATATGTACTTCAGTTTTTTTATTTATTTTTTCTAAGTCGTTTACATTTATCTTTTCTTTTGGTAACTTATTTACAGTGTTCTCTCTTAAATCTTTTATAGCTTTCTCCCTTAGATTCCTCACATTTTTATCGATTGACTCGTTTATAAGATTGACTGGCTGTTCATTTTTCTTACGAGTTAAAATCGAAGAATAAGTATTTAGTGAATACAAAAATTTTTGGCAAGTTTTATATGTCGACTGATTAACGATTTTGTCATTTTTTTTATTGGGCTGATTGGGAATCGGGAAACTGTTCATTGACTCTTCAAAATTTTTTATATCTAAAAAGCATAAACAATTATTAGTTTCGACATAACGAATAAAATCTACCAAGTACATTCTTTCGTCTTCTTTTGTATTTGCATAAAGTGAGGACTGTTTAACGTCAAATAAATTTTGATTTCGTAATGTAAATCCTTTTAATTTAATAAATTTATCATAAGACATTTCCAAACCCTCTTTCAAGTTGTTTCTCATACAATTTTACAGGCTCTTTCAGTAGAGCATTGGGTCTCAACAAATCAAAACGACTGTCTGTATTTGATTTTATTATATCACCGTCTTTATACAATACTGTAAATTGTACTTCTTCCTCTTGTTCTCGGTTTACAGCAAAATAACTTGCTAAAATTTCGCTGTGCGTGGAAATAAAAATTTGCACACCATTGCGGGAAAGTCCTAGCAAAATGTCGGCTAAATCGGACATAAGTGCAGGGTTAAGGTTGTTTTCGGGTTCGTCCCAAAATAGCACTGTGTTGGGTTGCAATGAGCCGTTTGCTACTAATAAGCCTAAAACTCCCAGTTTGCGGTAGCCAGAGGCTTCCTCTGATAATCGAAAATATGTACCATCTGTTTTTACCATGTAAAATTTTTGTTCTTCTGCATTAAATTCAATTTTTCCGTTAATTATTTTACTAATTTTTTCACTTAACGATAGTTCTAATGCTGTTAAGATAGTAATTGGTGGTTTCTTAATAGAAATTTCATTACCTCTAAGACTAAATATTAAATCTCCAGCATCGTTTGGTATAACAACTTGTGTTTCTGGTATATATAACGAGTTAGAAATTTTGCCTTCAAATTCAAATGCACCGATTAGTTTATTTGTTGAGTCTCCTTCTAAAGAAACTTTAATTGTTGAGCTTTCTTCAAATACATCATTTACATCATTACAAATATTATACGCAAAATCCTCCAAAAAATGTGTCAATCTAGTTTTACCAACCGCATTTTCCCCAATTAAAACATTTACCCCCTCACAAAACTCCAACGAAAAACCAGCTTGAAATGGCGGTAAATCCGTAACTTCCACACTTTTAATCCCCATAACTACTCCTCCTAAAATTAAACTATAAAATTAACCTACCAAAACAAAACTATACCACAAAAAATCCCCGCTTGCAATCCCAAAAAATTTTTAATATAATAAAACCAACAAAATATTAAAAATTGCGAGGGAAATTATGTACTGGAAAAAATATCGTACCATGCCAGCCAAGGAAAAACGAGACGAAATTTATTACATCATTGGATTAGATATTGGAAACGATTCGACAGGAATCGCCTTTTATAATGTTGCGGATAATCAGCCAGAAATCATTGATTTAAGCGGTGGTTACGGTCGTCCAACTATTCCAACCGCAATGCAATATGTGGTAGAAACGCGCGAATGGGTTTTTGGCGAGTATGCTGTTCTCAATAGGGGAATCGGCAAAGAGATAACATTAAAGCATCTTGTGGCACAGCTTGGTCAATCCGAGTTAATCGATATCGACAACAAGCTGTTCAAAGTTTTCGAACTTTTGGGAATGTACATCAAAGAAATTTTGTCCAACATAAAAAATATAAATCCCAAGGCGGAAATTGTCGGAATTGTCGCATCTACTCCTAGCTATTTTAGTAGCAACGCAAAAAAGGAGCTTGTTTCGGCGTTCAAAAGTGCTGGCTACGAAAAAGAACTTATAGCTTTAGTTTCTGATAGAGATTGCGTTTTTTCCTATTATTACGATATGCAACCGAAAATCGAACAAAGTCAGTTGACATTACTGCTCGATTACGCATCTAGCGAGGTTCGCGGCGGAATTTACCAAAGTGCTGAAAAGCCCAACAATGCAAATAAAGAGTTGACAATAAAAAGCATTTCGTCGCTCTTCGAGCCAAAAATTGGCACGTTCCAAATTGAAGAGCAGATAAAAACCTTGTTTACAGGCTATTACACGGCAAACAATCCGTTGCAAAGCAAGCAAGAACTGGAACGCATAATAAACGAACAGCTTGCGGCGTTCACTTATCAGCACAAAGATATTTTGTTTCAGAAAGCGATTCGCAACAAGCCAGTAAAATTATATTTCAACTTTGCGTTTCCTCCGTTTCAGCAAACGATAAGCAAAACGGAATCGGATGCTCTAATAGAGCCGTTTCGCAAGCGTTTCAATAAATTTATAGCAAACGTAATGGAAAAAAGCATGGTCAACGGTAAAAAAATTACGCCAGCGAACATTGACAAAGTAATTTGCACAGGCGGCGGTTTTGAGATGCTATGGGTAAAAGAGGCGATTGACTCGCTTTTTCCGCATGATAAATTGCAAGTTTATCGTAATCCAAAGGCGATAACGGCGATGGGTGCGGCGGTTATTGCGGCTAATCGGCTAAATTTGCCCCGCGAAACGGCTTGTAGCGGAGTTATTATCGAGGATAAACATCAATTATCGGCGGATATTGGCGTAATTTTGAAAGGCAATAATTTTGTGGCGTTGGCAGAGTGCAATAATTTTTGGTGGCAAGTGCATCCGTTGCGATTTTTTATCGTAAATGACGAAATAACAGGAGATTATCCGTTGACAATTTTGGCGCGTTCGCCAGACGGAGATGTTCGCATTTTATTAGATACAAAGTTGACAAATTTACCAAAACGTCCAAAAGGGACAACTCGGCTAAGTTTGCAAATGAAATTTATTTCGGATAGCGAAGGAATCGCCATGGTAGCCGATGAGGGCTTTGGCGAATTTTTTCCACGCACGGATTATTTGCAGGAGATAAAAATTAAATTGTAGGTTGCCAAAAAAGGAAATTTTAATTTTGCAGAAAACAGGCGGGAATATTCGTCATCACAAATCGTAGGGGCGGATATTATCCGCCCGTTTTCCCCAAATTCACGTTTTATCCAAATTCACGTTTTCCCCAAATTCACGTTTTATCCAAATTCACGTTTTCCCCAAATTCACGTTTTATCCAAATTCACATTTTCCAAACTTTACCTTTTCCAAACTTCACATTCCCAAACAAAACCATCTCAACTAAACGGATTAAAAAACCGTCCGCCGTTGACAAAATTTAGCAAAACAGCCGCAACTATAAACAATAAACTTACAGCAACAGCGGCGTAATCTAGTTTTTTGAATGGACGTGCCTTGTACCAGGTTCGTTTTTTGTGTTTGCCAAAACTGCGAAGTTCCATTGCACCTGCGATGCGGTCAATTTTGTCGATGCTTGTTATTATTAGCGGAAACATTATGGTTGCTATTCCGATAATGCGTTTTGACAGCTTAACATTTTTTGAAATATCTATGCCGCGCGCTTGCTGTGCTTGGCTTATATCGTGGTATTCTCGTAATACGCTCGGAATATACCGCAATGCCAACGATACAGAATACGCTATTTTGTAATTAACGCCAATCGCATTCAACGATGCCGCAAATTCGCTAGAATCCGTGGTTACAAAAAAAACCATCGCAAGCGGCAAAATTGCAAAATATTTTATCGTTACGTTAAGCTGATAAAATAGCTGTTCTCGTGTTATGTAATATCGCCCGATAATGTGAAACAGCTCTGTGCGAGAGCCGTAAATTGCAACGCCCTCTTCTGGCGAAAATAAATACGAAACAACTAGGTTTACCGCCATTATAAACGCCAAAATGGAAAATATCATTTTCATTTCTTTTATGGGCATTTTGGCAACCACAAATAAACTTATCGCTACAACAACCAAAACGACAAGTAATCGTGTATCAAAAGTTATCATTGCCGCAAGACTCATAAACAGCAACATTAGTAATTTTGCTCCGCCAGTCATTTTGTGCAACGGAGTATTTTTTTCTATATAAGTTAATCCAGCCGTTCTATTTGCCATTGCAAATCCTCCAAAACTTTTGGTTAAAAAATTTTATTTTTAGCTATTTATTTCTCTTTCAATAAAACAGCGAGTAAAAGCAGGTGCATCAGATATATTACATTCTGCAGCCAAGTGAAACAGGCTTGTTTCCTTTAGGCTTGCCGTTTTGGATAAAATTGGATTGCACAACAAATCACTAGACGGCATATCTGCAAGTAAGTTTCCTTTTGAAAATACCAAGGCTCGCGGAGCGTATTCTAGCATTAAGTGCATATCGTGGGTAATCAAAATAATTGTTACGCCCTCGGATTGCAACTTTTGCAAAAATTTCATAATTTCGGTGTAATGTTTGTAATCTTGTCCAGCTGTTGGCTCGTCCAAAATAATTATTTTAGGAGCAAGCACCAAAACACTTGCGATAGTTACTCGCTTTTTTTGCCCGTAACTTAAGGCGGAAACTGGCCAGTTGCGAAACGGATACAGCCCGCAAATTTCCAAAGTTGCCTCAACTTGCTCGCGGATTTCGGCGGGCGTTTGCTTTTCCGAATTAACTTGATTTGTCAAGCCTAAAGCGACTTCGTCATAAATTAACGGCTTGCAAATCATTTGATTGGGATTTTGCATTACGTAACCTATTTGTTTGGCGCGTTCGGCTATTGTTTGGGAAGTTACATCGGCGTTTCGCAAGAAAATTTTGCCTTCAGACGGCTGTTCGAAGCCGCATATTAGTTTTGCCAAAGTGCTTTTTCCTGCTCCGTTTGTGCCGACAACAGATAAAATTTCGCCCTCCGTTATTGTAAAATTGATGTTTTGCAAAGTTTTTGTGGCGGTTTCGGGATATGTAAAATGCAGATTTTCCACTTTTAGCAACGGATTATTTTGCGGCGGGACAGTTGGCGGGTTTGCGGCGTTGTACCAGTTGTTTACGGCTTGTTTGGCTTTATCCGATAACGACGAAATCGGCTGAATATCAGCATTTGCATATTTTAGGGCAGAAACATACAAAGGTTCGCGCAAGCCTGTTTCTCGCAACAAGTTGCTTGCAAGCAATTCGAGAGGAGCAACATCGGCAATAATGCGACCGTCTTTCATTAGGATGATTCTGTCGATTGGGCGAAACAGCACATCTTCAAGCCTGTGCTCAATGATTATTATTGTGTTTTGCTCGGTTTGTTGTATTTGGTGAATTAAATCGATGGCTTGCTCGCCAGTAGCGGGATCAAGGCTTGCCAAAGGCTCGTCAAACAGCAAAACTTGCACATCGTCAACTAAAATTCCCGACATACTTACACGTTGCTTTTGTCCACCAGAAAGGTCGAATGGCGAAGATTTAAGCTGTTCGTCCAAAAGACCTGTCATTTGCGCGGCTTTACTTACACGAGAAGTCATTTCGTGCAGCGGAGTGCAATTATTTTCGAGAGAGAACGCAATATCTTCGCCAGCAGTAAGCCCAACAAATTGACCGTCCGTATCTTGCAAAACGGTTCCCACAGTTTTGGACAAGTCAAAAATACTTTGATGAGCGGTTTCCAAGCCATTAAGGCGACAACTGCCCGAAAAAGTTCCTTTGTAGGCAAACGGAATCATGCCGTTTATGCAACTTGCCAAAGTGCTTTTGCCACTTCCCGAAGGACCTAAAATCAAAATTTTTTCGCCAGGATAAATTTTCAAATTTATATCCACCAAAGACGGCTCAATTTGTGCACGATACTTGAACGTGTAATTTTCAAACTCAATTAACGGATTCATCTATTCTTTGTATAAACTTTCGGCTTTTGGCTGGGCTTTATTGTAAGCAAAAAGTAGCAAAGTACCGACAACGGCAGTAGTTACGGCGTTTCCAACGAACGCAAAAAGTCCTTGCGTAAACACGTGATTTACAGGCTGTTGATAAATTAGAATATCCAATCCAGGAGCAATAAGCCCCCAACCAATAAGGTTGACAATTATCGTACCGATTACAAAACGGATAATAAGCGGAATAGTAAAGTCGTTTTGTTCAATTTTGGCATAACGTACAACAAAGCCAAAGCCACAGCCTACAACACCCGAAACGATAATCCAGCTCCACCAAATTCCCCAGCCCCACGACATATCAATTAGGATATGTCCAATAAGCCCGATAAGTACGCCTGCGATTGGGCCAAATAGTACAGCAAAAAAAGCCAGCACAGCATACTGAAAACTAAGATTTGTATTAGCAAATACAGGCACAACGGCAAATCGTCCAAGTACAAAAAACAGCGCCGCGCCGATTCCGATTGCAACAATCGTTTTTACATTTAAGTTCATTTTATTTCTCCTTTTCAGATAATGGAATTACTACACCCATTTTAACATTTTTTATTGTTGTGTGCAAATATTTTTATTTTTTTGTGGAATTTGTGCAAAAGAAATAATGTTCTTTTCAAAAGTTGGTGCTAATTAGCTACTTGACAACATATTCTGTTAAATCGGAAATTTAGGAAGTGAGTTGTGAGTGGGTTCAAAATGGGATTGTGAAAAGATTAAAAAATAGTGTATAATATAAATAATGAGCGGTAATTTTACAAAAATTTGAACTTTTGTTTGCAAGTGTTCATATACTTAAAAAAGGTTCGAAAAACGTAAACCTTTAGGAGGTGCTACAATGTTCAACAGGTTCAAAAAATTTTTAGGAGTTGATCCGAATGGATTTTACCATCACATACCATATTTGAACGAAATAGAATTAGAATATTGGGTGTACAAAAAATGTAAGGATAATTACAAGGGTAATTACAATAAATTGCTACGCAAAACAGAAGATAAATTTATGGAAGAAAAAGATACAAACCGTGTAAAAACAGCTTTATTATTGCAAAAAAGAATTTTAGACGAAAAGAAGTCTTATATTGGTGTAAAATTTCCCATGATAGTTAGTGTTACAGCACCTATTATTGCTATATTCACATTTTTATTTACTTCTAAATATAACAAATTCTCGACTTGATAATGCAGTAGAAGATGCTATAACAAATGCAATTAATTCAGAAATCTCGTTAAGTTATGAAGAAATAAACAGCTTGAGAGAGCTTATCTATAATGCTCAAATGCAAAACATAAGAGTAATAGCAATAACTTTATTGATTTTTATAGCGATAATAGGATATTCAATTTTTATGGTTGTCAATATCAATCTAAATGCAAGTAAAAATGCTTTTTATTATAAATACATCGAAGATTGCATAGAAATCATTGATAAAATAGAAAAACGACAATTTTTAGCATCTCTTAAATAACATTCAATTTTGATTGACCAATTACAGAAAAATTTCCTCTTCAACTATTCCCAAAAAATTTATTATTGCCAAAACCCAAAAAACAATATATAATATAATAAAAACAAATCGACAAAGCAAAATAAGGGAAAAGCTGCAACCCAGCAATCCCAATTTAGGAGGACACTCAAATGAAAAGAAACAGAAACAAACGCAGCCATGTAAGCAAAGTACGTGGACATCTAGGACATTACGCCCACGCGCGGCGGCATCACGGACACGGGCGCAAGCTATACAAACGCTACGGTCGCGGCAATCACATGATTATCTACGCCGAAAAGAAAAAAGCCATGATTGCCTCTGTTGTCGCTATTGCGGTGCTTATCGCCGTTAAATGGTTCGCTATCGGCTATACTGTCGGCAAGCGGCTCGAGAGGGTTCACCATTGAGCGGCATGACAATGTCCCAAAAAATTTTGGCGAACCGCGCAGGACTCGACACAGTTACCGCAGGGCAACTTGTCGAGGGTTCGCTCGATTTAGTTTTGGGCAACGACATAACTTCGCCAGTCGCTATCAAAGAATTTGAGAAAATCGGCGTTCCCAAGGTGTTCGATAAATCCAAAATCGCTATCG
>JGI24700J35501_10930146_pt1 | contig 11701 bp, 6 predicted proteins | sample TergutTh196P1_FD_35501 | JGI IMG/M metagenome (IMG submission 35501) | reverse complement strand
CCCCCATTGCAATGTGACTACCCAAGGGCCAGAAAAGACTCTGTTTACATTCTGCATATAAGCACAGTACAACACGAGGAGTGGGGCGGGACAGATAGTTTGTATGGCGACACACTACGGACCGGACGGATCGGGGTTAGAACCCCGGTGGGGGGCGAAAATTTTCACACCCGTCCAGACCCCACCCCTGGTGCCACCTAACCCCTGTACAACAGAAAAGAATGGAATATATAATGGATTCAAGCCCTTGAAGACGGGATGCACCTACGCCTTTTTATAAATAGGCCTTTTTGCCCCATTATTCTCTAACCTTTTCTCCCAATCCAAGTCCCACAGCCTTATTAAAGCCCATGATTGATCTTGGATGAGTTTTCCTAATAACCTCCGCGTCCAGCTTACCCAAGCCCAGAGACAAATGCCCCGTAGAGTGCTAAGGCCAAACATAAGGCCACAGACACTCTTCAGTTATGAATATACATATCAAGCACATGTTCCGGCCCAAAAAACATATTGGCCGAGCCCTCCCTTACTAAATGCCTTTAGGTTCCCTTATGAAGCCCTACAAATGAAAAGGGCCTTCTATCACAGGACTCTCGGAGTCCTCAGTATAGCAGCCCTTCCTACAGGTTCCCAACACGGAGGAGAGAGATGATGCTCCATTCCAAAGCGTGCCTGGACATGTCTCTCCGAGGCCCCTCTCGAAGGTCCCCTTACAAAGCCCCTACATTGACTCACGCTGCATCACCAGAGAGAGCAGAGACCCCAGTCAAGGAGCCCTCCGTTTCCACAGCCTTCTTTTACCCGTCTCTCAAAGTCCACGGTAAAGGAGGCCCCTTCAGGATCCCCGAAGGGGCCCTTATGGAGAGAAGCACCTGTTTCCAGAGCCTTCTTTTACATATCGTCCAGAGTCCCCAGTACAGGAGCTCTCCATCCAGGTTACCCTCGCAGAGCAACCATAGAGAAAGAAGACGCTCCGTTTACACAGCCTTCTTTACCTGTCTCAGTAAGTACCTGGTAAAGGAGCCCACCCTCCAGGTACCCCGGAGGGGACCGCATGAAGAGAGATGCCGGTTTCCAGAGGCTATGTCACTCGGAGTCCCCAGTGGAGGAGCTCCCCAAATAGTTACTGCCTCTCAAAGTCCCCGGCAAAGCAGCCCCCCTCCGAATTCCCCCAACGGAGCCGACTACGGAGATAATGGCCCCTTCCAGAGCCTTCTTTTACATATCTCTTTATCCAGAGAAAAAAAGATCCTCGTCTTAGGCCCAAAGATCCTAGCCTCAGTCCCCTCTTCTGTCCAGGAGTCGTCTGTTATCCAGACAAGCCCCCGGACGTCCGTAGGAGCCTATGGACCACGAATACATTCTGCATTAAGGTGCTAATTATCCGACCAAACACAACATATATATCCAGTAAAATTGTCTTTTATTATACACGAAAACGTGTTTCGGCTGTCAAGATCAGCCAACATTAGTAAGATGTCGGGTGATACAAAAATAAATATAAAGGGAGAGAGGCCTCTCTTTACAGTTTTAAAAAATATAACATTATTCCAAAAACGGAAAATTGTAAACTAATACATAACTACGTTACAGATTTCTTAGGTACAATTTAAGCGGTACCGTAAAATAAATGAGATAAAAGACAAGGTAAAATGTGCTAAAACGATAAAAGATAAAAATATAAGTAACGAAAAAGCCTTCGCAGTCTGTGTTTGCCACAGCAATGCTTAGCGCAGTACGTATATTCACCCAAATCCTCACGTCTTGGCTTGTGATAACCTCAAAATGGAACACTCGAGTTGTATTGCCTGTTCTTAACCCCTTATATTTCCAAGAAAAGGAGAGAGAGCTGGACACTTTCCCGTGTATCGAAAACAGTTAGTGCTGTCCAGAGCTGCTGTATACAGGATAAATAACAATTTTTATGTGAATACGGACAACGTATAAAGCAAGGTGGTAGCTACGTACTTTCGGCTGATCCACTTCTGACAAACAAAGACTTTTTATCTTATATCGTTTTATCAAACTTTACCTTGTTTTTATCTCATCTATTTCACGGTATCATATAGATTACACCTACGAAATCTGTAACATGGTTATGAAGAAGTTTAAAGCCTTACTATTCCGTTTTTCGAATAATACTGTTATAATTCACAACACTGTAACGAAAGGCCTCTCTCCCTTTATATCTACAATATTTTTGTATCTCCGACACCTTCCTGATGATGGCTAACATGGACAGCCGAAACATGTTGTAATGCATAATAAATACTACTATACTCTATCTACATGTTGTGTTTGGTCGGATAATTAGCACCTTAATGAGAAATACATAACGGGAGGTCACCCGAGAATCCATTCTTCCCTGGATAGAAAAGTAGCCACATAAAACGGCTCCAAATCATATTTAGGCTTCAAGGAGTCACTTCCCGTCCTAAAAACGAATTGAGACTCTTGAAGCCTACTCTAAGTTCTCCTCGCGGAGCTCCAATAAACAGGGATGCTCCGCTTCCAGTACCATTGGTTTACTCATTCATTCATTTCTCTCGGAATCCCGTTAAGGAGCTCTCCCACGAAAAAAGGAAACGGTCACCGTCCTAGGTGCCCCATGCAGCCGGAAGGCCTACATACAATAGGGTGCGGCCTTGTTCCATAAGGGGAACGTTCTGACATTGCTAATACTGCCTCAGTGCCATACGGCCTTCGGCACAATTCCTTCCACCTTGACTTGGGTACACCATAGCCCCATTAGCCAGCGTGTGTCATAGTAACCCTTTATAGGGTATCTCCTACACACCTATTACCACCTCCCACCTGACCCACGGTACAGACTGTTAGTACGAGTTACAGTAACTCCCCTAAGGGCAACCCCTAAACACCTGTCACCATCTCCACATAACCCTGAAGTGCAGACGCAGGGTTGGCTTCCTGTACCATAGGTACCGGGTCCCTTTCCAGAGGGTAAAGCAGCCTCGTCGTGGCGATGACCACCCACCCCCACCTATCGCCAAGATTGAGCATGGGTATGGCTATACCTCTACTACCCCTCTTTAGCAATCATTGCATGTTACAAGGAGACCTTTACAAATTGAAAAGTTCTGCTAAGGAAGCTCTGTCACCACGCTGAAATAACACAGATACACTTACAAAAGCTGGTGCCATCCATTGCCCAGGGAGCCGTGCCATGTCTCAGGCAGCAGCTGCCGGTTTCTAACCGTGTAGGCTCGGGTTCAATCCCATGTCTGTGCATGTGGGATCTGTGATGGACAAAGTGGCATCGGGACACTATTTCTCCAAGTACTTCGGTTTTCCCCTGTCAGCATCGTTCCGTCAGTGATCACAAGCATTAATTCATCTATCACCCAAGCAATATTACCTTCGCCAGTACCAGAGTCGTTAAATAACGCGCATAATGCACACCTGCGGTTTATTATTCAGAGTTTATTTAAGGACACTGTCTGTGACTCAGACTACACAGCCTCGAATGATTACAAGACAAGTGATGAAAGAACTACGAGGATGTGGAGAGAAGCTGCAGTTGATTAATTTAAAGTACAACCCAGTATTTCCCGCTGGGACTAAGAAAAGCCATTCGTTTTCACATAGGAAACCCAGTGTTTCGGCAGAAATTTGGATCAGGCACCTCCCGAACAAAAACCAGAAACGGAACCGCTCGAATTGAACTGCTCTGTCTACCGGTCCTTCACATAGTCGTTCCAGCAAAACGTCGGAAAAGGCGCCACTGACTGCTGTTAACATATAAAATCACGTAAAAAAACATTCAATATCGTACAGGTCCAGCGGCGTAAGACGCAATCACTCATGCAGTGGCCTGCCTACATATGTCAGACATCCCGGAAAATTTGGTCTGCTATTAGAAAACCGGTTGGCCTTGAGAGAATTCCTCCGGCTACTAACAAAACAAAATCAAAATGTGTGGGTGGAAAACAGTCTGCCAATGACCCTGACGCACGTCCTGGGAAATCTCTTTCCTTCTTGCTTGATTTCCAAATTGCTACGTCCTTCATCCGACCTGCGGAAAACCACGGAACGCATGTATACAACAGTTAATAACAGCACGCCAATATACTCCACAACTTGAATACGTGAAACAAGAACTTTATACAGAAGTTTCGGAAGAGGTAACTTCCAAAATACGAGTAAGTTGTAACTTAAAAAAGACACAACAAACGGGAACTAAATAAGCAATCAAGTGGCTGCTTGGGGAATAAATTGTGCAGACGTTGGTTGCGTTCAGGTAGGTCAGGATCATGTCCAATGACACGATTTGGTTACAGCGTTGCTGAAACTTAAGTTTATAACAAACATGAAGTTACAAATACCACCCCGTTCACTAACTTCAGTTTAATCAACTCTAACAGTAAAGACTTGCGGAAAAAGTGCACTGGACATACGTGTATCTACGACGTTTGTTCCAGACAAGTTTCTCTGTGGTAAACATTATGCATGAACCGGGTTAGAGTATTCAGTATAGCAACTAAGCTACGGGCTGGCCGATCTGCGGTTCAAATCCTGGAAGAGACAAAGATATTTTTCTCTTCTCAAACTGTCCAGACTGCTCTGGGTAGAGGGGTACTTTGCCTGGGGTACAGCGGTCAGGGCGTGTTGTTCACCACTCACGCTCCATACTGTGACGAGGTTAAGAATGAGTGGAACTATATAGCTACTCCCCCCTTTATGCCTCCATGTCGTGCACCTTTTAAACATTTAGCGACTTAGGACCCAGTTAAGTTCGACTTAAGCGCAGCATCGCGTGTAAAACATCACGTGAAGTGGTCCTTATTTTGACATACTGTAACCAAACCTAGAAGCGGTTGGCGAACTTCAGTTAAACTCACCATTACCTAGTTTCATGAAAATCCGTTCAACCGTTTTGAGTTCTTTCGTACATACACAGAGATATGACATACGGACCGATGTAACTGGCGCTCTGCAGAGATGTGAACGCACCTATAAATGCTCAACAAACCAGTGCAAATCTACCACATAGTGTTTGATGGAAATTCATTCTTGGTTCATTTACTGACGTTTCCAATAATGACGGAATGAATAATTAATTATAAAGGGCACTTTTTAAAATACTTATTACACAGAAAGTATGTATAGCATGTTCAAGGACAAGTTACAAAATTGTTCTTTTAATCAATTTGAATAAATATTTACACTATGACACACGTGAAATGGAAGTGAATATAAATATAAGCGTAAATAACGGCAGTGAAAAATAAAGAAAAACACTGCGACTTTCGGTAAGCTAATTATAGCAGCACGTACTTTGGTCGCTTATGTTCATATTTCCTGTACATGTTTGTCAAGTCGGCTAGAGGATATTCCCTATTTGTTGGCCTGGGGGGTGGGGTGTGAGGGGCAGTGAGCAAAAAATTTGGCTTTAAGTCGGTGGATGATAACTGGGCTGGGCTCAATGTTTACAGTGTAGTGCAGATGGGAAGTTGGAGTACGTCTGGCATAATTACCGATGACTCGGAGATATTTTGACTGGATAACTTGGAGTCTGAGGTAGTTGGAGGGACATGTGGAGCTCCAGACAGGGGCGGCGTAAGTAAGAATGGATCGAATAAGTGATTTATAGAAGATTAACTTGTTGGACTGCGTGAGGGCTGAATCCCGAGCGAGGAGGGAGAAAATGATACAGAATACGCCTGTGGCTTTATTGGCGACGGTATGCAGGTGCCGGGTGAACAGAAGTTTTGAATCTAGCACAAGGCCTAGACAACAGAAAGGGCACTAAAGGAAGCTGTCGTGGGCTATATGTAATAATATCCCGGCATTTCGTCTGGGGGGAGGTGGAAGCCCTGGGCACCTGTTATGAAGACCGGGCTCTAGGCCGAGAATTTAACTCGAGACCTCTCTAATAAAACTCATGTTGGGTCGTAGTTTGGTAGAGAGGTGCCAACTTAATACCTCAAACTTCAGAGCAGAACAGTCACCCCTCTAGCATGAAGACAGAGGCAAATTTCTGTAATACGACGGTACTGTCCAAACTACACGGCGTCACAACCCATAAGACAGTAATCTTCAGTCACGGCGTCAGTAATGCTGTCATTTGACCGAACATGGATTCGGTTTGCGTGCTGTTACTATCGGGCAGATGAAAGGAGCGACATGAAATTTATACTTCCTATCAGCCTTCAAGCCGACACTGACGACCTCAGGTTGCACAGCAGTCCAATAACAAAAACTAAATACGTGGAATTCACAAAAAGTTTAACTAGAAACCCCAAAGGAAAGATACCGCTGTAAAATGTACGTGAAGACAGAAACAATCTATTACGTACGCTGCGAAAGGTGTGAATTGAATATATCTATCTCACGACAGCGTCCTGTGGTCGGCTATTGTGAATATGGCGTTGACAATTTGGGTTTCATACAAGGCAGGAAATTTCTTCACCAGCTCAGCGATTATCAGCTTCTCAACGCGCGATTTTCTTCAGGCAGATGCAGCACCTTCGCTGTTACGGCAGATGAAAAGCAACTCCACGAATACAGCTAAGCAGAAACTGGAATCAAGTTTCTATGAATGAATTTCCTATTCACACGAAATGGTCAGACAGTATTGACTTTCCGTTCCACTGCGCTTACCCTGCAGTCTGTAAGGCCTGCAATAAGAGCAGACGCGCTTAGCATAGATTAACTCAGGCTCTACATCCTACTGTAAACCCACAACTATTCCATTTAAATCCCAGAAGGGATTTCCTTCATGACCAAACTTCGTAAGGTTACAATCCAGAACAGAAAGCGTTCCTCTGCGTGTCACTGGCTAGAAATCTGATATTCAGTGGAGTCTGCAGCTCACTTTGACATCTGAACTCCCAAATCTGACCGTCATTCGTCTTACAATACCGAACACGGACCTAACAAAGAACAACATATTTTACGTCTCCCCAATAATCCAACAACTGCACCTTACAACTATCACAATTTTTAAGATACATTACATATTATATGGTGACCAAGCTAGCAGCCGGGGCGGGAAACTGACCACTTACCTCCACCTAGTTCAGAAGTTAAGAATGAGCACTGCTTTATTTTCTACTCCCTCTACGTGCCTTTAAGGCGTGGACCAGGACAACTTTACTTTTACCTTATACTGACTTACCATATACCTCAGAAGGCGACGGTACAGAAACCGTCACGTGAGGCTGACCACATTCACCATTTAAATCACAGCTAAAGTATATGTACAGCTACAATTTCACTTCCCCATACGTCTTCACGGAGTGGTTCTTGTACAACACCTAACAAAGCGGGGGTAAAGCGGTAGGAGCGTTAATCTAACCATACATATCGTGGCGAGGTAACAACTTGCACATAGTTAGACATGCTGAACGTATACGTCTTCATAATGTGGGGCTAACTGTTGCTACTTTCACCTAATACGTCTAACAGAGAAACTTCAGTGCTTCATATAACTCAACGATGTAACAAGTAACACAGCCGTTACGTAATTACGGAGTTACAAACGTGTTTATCTACCTGAAGCACGAACGAATGTGGAAGTACTTGTCTTTCGAACGCTCACGGATAACCGAAAGAAGGCTTAATGCTGTACTGTTAAAAAGAAAGTATGGAGAATTGGTGAATTGCTGGTGACGGAGTAATAACGCGAGGGGGTGGGAAGGCATGTTCCACTGCCACTGTGTCCACCACAAACCTCACATAGACTGGTCCGGCATCGAACCCGAGCCTCCGCAGTGACAGGAGTGTATCATCGATAAATAAAACCCACACTCGTTCTGTATAGCAGCCAAGCTTGGTTTGAATTCGGTCGACGTGTCAGCTCCCTGAATAACATACTGCACTTCCGTATTAATCCTTTCCGTGCCATTGCATGGCGTTTATTTGGCGTGTGATGTGCTATAAGTGCAACTTGGACCATCAGACTTACTGTATCTGAGCTCGTAAATTCACACCAGTATGTAACACCCATAATGCACAATCTGAGGTACTAAAGTGTTGTTAAATAAGCCATAAATTAATAAATCCATACAGTAAGAGAAATTAAGTGAAAAAAAAGAAATATGGATAGAAAGGCCCTGAATACAATGCACCCGACTGCATAAATGTAACACACAATAAGCAACGTGTATCGACTTACGACACAGCGATCCGCGAGAGACTGCACAAAAAACACGCAATTTAAGGAGCCGTTCCGACCAGCATACACGATACGACGAAGTCAAAACTTCCTGATAAGCGGTAAATCATCGCGACAAGCAAGCAATATCAGTCGGCCAATAGCACACTGATAACTCCCATTAGTTTCCTCGAACTGCAAACATCGCTCATTCATTCATACTGCTTCTCCTTGTCCCTTAATGCTCGTTTCTCTCGTATGAACGAACATTACAGAGGGACTACTGTATCCAGTACAACATCAAATCCAGCTCCTGGTTGGGACAACTGTTCAAATTTCGATGACGGGGCGGTGGGATGCCAATCCCCCCACTCGGGGATTTCTAACGTCCTCTGCCTTGATTTATTACGTCTGCAACAAAAATGGCACTTCTTTAATCCGCAGGTAGAAGCACCAGATTCCTCAGAAAATCTGGCGCCTATCTCCGAAGTTACGTTGCGTCACATCTCACTGGCCCGTGATCTTCAGCAATATAACAATTATACTACAAATTAATTATACAATTAAAATTGTAATATGCATTAATAACGCATTAATTACTAATAATTATTGAAAGTCCCAACACTTGTTTAGCTCTTCAAAATTCCCATGGGCACTCGAGAGAATTTCTTCAAAATTTGTACACAATTTGGGCACGCGCCCTCAAAAAAGTGCGCCAGCACTGGTCTACGGATTCTGCTTCCTTGGGTTTTACCTAATGTCAGTTTTATTGTCATTACTGATAGGTAAATTATTTTTGTAAGAAACTTTCTGTGATTCAATGCCGTATCTTACACCATATTTTCCTATTAGCACACCGAAATTTATATGTCACCGTGGGATGAGGTAATTTTCGAGAAAGGGTCCGCTACGTAACCCTGTGTGGTGCCCGTAGCTGGTCGGCACATGGTGACGAAAAAGTTCGATCTCCTGCCCGGAATGGAACCCTGACAGTCCAGCCAAGGAACCAAGGTCTTCGTGCTATACTGTAACATGGATTGGGGACAAATTCAATTTTTTTTGTACGGCAGGTCACTTCCTCCTACTGTATCAACGCAGCAGACCATTTCCTTTGATTCCGCAATGTCATTTCCCTATTTCTGCGCGCTCTCCCTCTCGAATTACTTGCGTAATTACAAAAGCGAGTCACGTCTCACGTCACAGTCGGCATTTCATCGCCAAGAATTCGGCCGAAAGGGCGGAACTGTGACGCTCTAGACTGTCCGCTTATCTTCTGGCAGCGAACGAGTCAGAATCACATCATCAGTAAATATAGGGCTACGGATATTGCGTAATCTCTTAACTCCAAGAAATGCAAAGGCGGATAAAACCGGATTACCAGACCGTTGTTTCACATACGGTCACCCTGACATGCCTTGCACAGTGGGACGGATGGCAATTCCTGCTACAAGAAATATCGGTAAAAGAGTTAAGTCTCTACACATGCCATGAAGGCAAAATAGGGACGCCAGCACACTTAGAAAGTATAATCAGGCGCGCCACCTTTACATGGAAGAAGTGCACTCCACATTACCTACACACGTGACAAACGCAAAGAGAAATCCGCACGAAAAAGTAACCAAGGTGACATATTTCATTGAAACCTGCCTATAACGGAACCGCAAGTGACAGGAATTTTTTCCGTTGCAAGAAGTTTCCACATAATATAAGCCCTTCAAGTTAGGATCCTATTCAATTTTCCGCTAAAGACATGTTTCCGTTATTCCCAGGTTTCGTTTAAGACAGGTTTCGCTGTATCCATTTCACTCCTTTAGAAATCATTCAACTAGAGTAAAACACGCACCATTACCACAACAGCTGTCACAATAATAATTGGAGGATGAGTGTGGTCGCTTCCGAAACACGTAGCGAATCTGTGTTCCGTCTTTCTCAGGACATTATTTTTTCGCCTAGTGCCCGATTTTCGTATCACTGTTCTTCCGCTGGAGAGACAACACTAAACAGCGCAGTGAGCTGTGACGCTACTTGTGCGTTGCCAATTGACCAGCGAATTACGATGCGGCTGCACGTGCATGTAATTGGGTTGGGAATATGTTGACAGACTGGACTATGGGAAACTGGGCTCATTCCGGCTTTGGAAACAAACACAAGATTTGTTTTTGTCCGATATTCGTAGCCGCCCCTACTAGAAAAAGATGAAGAGAACATTTCTGCACACTTTGCACCCAGTATCTATGTACCGTTCCTCCAATGACAAAATAATCTCTGATGTCCTTACAGCGCCGTAAAATAATTCAGTCAAGACTACTGACATTTATAAACTGAAAGAAACGTATTGACACGACAGTCGGCGCAGAGTGTAAATATACCGGGATTCGTTCGGTCTAACCAAGCACGACGTGGTGCTTCGGTCGGGTAGTGTAACAACATTTGAAGATAAACTTCGGGCTCGGGATGAATAATCCTCGGGCCAGGAAGGCAAAATTCTAAAATTTCGACCCAGCCAGACCTCTAGGTTCAGGAAAATACGAGAATAACTCAGGATACCAGATCTGGGCGAAATTTAAAACATTAAATTTTATAATACTTTATTTTAAAACACCGTTGTAACCACTTGCTTTAGGCAATCCGATTTTCGTGTTCTGTGAGAATACAGATGCAGAGGAGGACATATGGGCCACGCAGTTAGGCCCAATTAGAAATACGGCGAAATGTCTGCTGAAAACGAACATAAAAGCTCGACATTTCCCATCTCCACCTACTGTTTCAACATACAACCCTTCCAATGGTTCGCCTTCTATACGGCCATTCTTTTATCATAAAAATCAGACGTACTATGAACGTCTTTTTGAGATGTGGTGCGTATATGCGAGCGAGCAGAAAGAAAACATTTTAGCACCTTAATCAAATACTATAAGTAGATTTAATATCAACTACAATACAAAAACTAAAACGCATGGACCCCGGGTCAGGGCAAGTCGGAAAACCAGAGATTACTGCGCTGCCTGCCGTCAAGCGACAACGGTCTGAGACAACAGCTTACGTCCCTGTATATTCCAGCCTTTCAGATACACGCAAAAAACGCACGCGCGCCATGATTTTTAAAACACAGGTAGACGAAGCAAGACGGACCTTCCACCGCCGTTCACTGCTGCTATCTTTTGGTTCTATTCTTAAATACTATACATGACCCACAAAAACATAGTCAATTCAAAAACTTAAGTTACAGTAAGCCTACGGGCTGTTAAGTTACGTTAACAGACAAAGTATGTGGTTTCGCAGTCAGTAATCAACGTTACTAACGTCATGCCAGACGGGTCATGTTCGTTGGTAAAAAAAAAATTGACAATTTCAACGCAACTCGAAACTTTTTTTTTTTCAAGTTTAAAAGGTTAATCCTGACTAGCAAATAACGATAATGGTGTTGACTGATCTTGACAAAAATAGTCGCGTACTTGAACAATTAATCAGCCCACTTTTTTCAGGCAGTTCATCCCCGTTGTGTGTGTTCAACAATGTCAGTTGAAAATATAGTTAGGTAGTCAATACACAACAAAACTTTATTAGATGTAGAGACGCAACAAT
>JGI24700J35501_10930147_pt1 | contig 11708 bp, 9 predicted proteins | sample TergutTh196P1_FD_35501 | JGI IMG/M metagenome (IMG submission 35501) | reverse complement strand
GCAACATGATTTATGGGGATGATTCAAATAATATTGTACCTGATCCATTAGCTATAGCCCAAAGTAATAATCTTTATAGCTATACAGTGAATAATCCGTTACGCTATATTGACCCGACCGGATTTAATTGTGAAGAGAATGAAGATGGTTTCTGGAATAGATTTTGGGACGAATTGTCTCCCAGTGTTGATTCTCCCGGAGATTGGTTCTCACTTATATCAGATACATCAGAGTGGTCTATTTTATCTGTACTAGCTTTAGCCGGACATGAAATCAGAAATGGATCTCGTCCAAATAACATTGGAATAGGTACATGGAATAGATGGAAAATTCAAGCTTTGCAAGATTTAGCTCGAACTACTGAAAACGTTAATCGCTTTTTTGGTCAGATTCCTTATGTATTGTTAGTTTTAGATGTAGCTGGTGGTTTTATTAATAATTTGCTAAATGGTGCATCATTGATTAGAGCTGGAAGTGATGCAATTGCTCAGTCTGGGAGTGGTTATATCTCTATTCAGGTGGGTAGTTCTGTTTCAACAGCGGTAAGTAGTTCTGGCTTTTGGGGATCAGTAGGTGGTGGAGCAAAAAAAGGTGGAATCGCAGGAACATTTAAAATCCCCGTATTGGGAACTGTTGTTGGTGCGGTTGCAGGAGGAATTGCTGGAGCATTAACTTATGCTGTTCTTAATGCTTCAGGTATTACAGACGCTGTAGGAGATTGGATATACAATGCAGCAAGATGGACGTGGGATGGTCTAAGCACTGCAGGAAGATGGACGTGGGATGGTCTAAGCACTGCAGGAAGATGGACGTGGGATGGTCTAAGCAATACATGGAATAATCGCCCAGCGTGGCTGGGAGGTTCGGGATGGTGGTTTTAATTGAAAATATTGATAGAGAAAAAGTTAAAAGTTTCATTTTAGAGACAACTGTTATGCAACGCAATAGAACAATTGAACAAGAGTTGTTATATCAACGAAGGAGTGGGTTAGGATGCGCGCTCATACTATTGTCGATATTCTTTTGGATAGCCTTTTTCTCTGACTACGCGAGTATGAGCTGGATATTTATTTTGGTCCTCACCGCTTTGGTATCAATTGTTGTAAATATTGGAAGTTTTAAAAGATTGTCCAGTAAATTAATTAATTGGACAGTTCTAGAAGATGGTATTTCCTCTCCACGTTATCGTGGCTATAGCTCTGCCTCTGGAGGGATAGGAACAATCATTGGCATACTTATTATCCGAAATATGAATGTTTCGGATGATACGATAATGGCTATTGCGCCTGTTATTCTCGTTCCAGCGACAGTCTTACTTGTATATATGTTTTGTAAAGGACACTATAAGTTGAAACTTCTTTGGACATATTGTCCTGAGATAAAAGATTTAAAAGCAACTGATTTGTAATAAACCAAAAGTCACAAACTAACAAAAAAAGAAAAGTTGAAAAATCACTTGAGAATTAAACAAATCGCAACTTGACCAGTGAGAAATCCTGGTCTTTTTGCCCAAGGAGAGATAAATGATGCAGATGACTCAAGCAAGAAGAGCATGGATTGAGCAGCGTTTAAGGACGCTAAGAAGTGAACGCACCCACTTTGAGAACGTAAGAAATGGGTTAAATGGACAGTTAGGACGATTGAGGGAAGCACGAGATCGTATGAATGCGGAATTATCAACCCATGGTGAACTCAGACGAAATGTGAGGGAAGCCATGACCCCAATCGGAATGAACCGATTAAGAGGAGATAATCGGAATCGTATGAGTAATCGAACGACGACGCTATATGAACATTTAGGTGTGCAACGAGATCGGCATCAAGAGAATCGTGATTTAGTGAATGGACGTATTACGACAAGGGAACAGGAAAGAGACGCAGCGGTATCAAACTTGGGTGCAGTTAATAACGAAATCAATCGATTACAACAAGAATTGAATGCGGTAACCAGGATAGTCTAAGAGGTGAAAGATGATGTTAAGAAAAAATGGCATTGGAATTGATGCGGTCGACTGGAGACTTGTTGTGAGTCTGGTAAATAGAACGAATGAAGCGATTACAGAACGACTTGAACCAACGATAAGTCAGAATCATTTTACGGCGTTAAGCAGCATGCTTGAATATCTAGAAGAAGTTAACAGGCTTGTTGCGCGTTATCAAGAGATTGTATCAACAGATGTGAAACGATTGAACGCATTAGAAGAACGAATTAGATTCAGAGAGCAAGAATTACGAAGGTTATTTTTTAAAACGGCTTAGAAAGGGAAAGAAGAGGAGTGAGCTAAATGGCAGAGATTGTCATTGCGTTAAGAGAGTTAGAAAGCTTGTTAACCCATGTGAGAAGTCGTGGAAACAGATTAAGAAGTCGCTTCGAGCATTTACAGCATGCATTTGGCCAAGTCGCATCAAGTGAAGCCCTAACAGGGGCGGTGAAAGAAGCCATCGACTTGGGAATAGAAAATAAACATCTCCCAATGATAAAAACATTTATCGAGACGTATCATGTGATTGAAGACGAAATTTCAGATATGATGAGGCATCTTCGAACGCATCTTAATGAGCAAGCACCAAATGGCATCATAAGTGAAAGTGCTTTGGATGAAGCGAAGAGACAATTTGTATCCAATGCTGGAGACAATGAGCGTCGTGAACATACATTTAATCGGATTTATGAAGAGATTTCTGATTTAATCGATCTGCCACGAGCGAATAGGATCGGATTTGATCATGAACACGATCGTTTAATGGGGGATACCGAGACCCTTAAAGAAGGGATTCATCATTTTAGATATAGGCCACATAGGTTAGGAGAGATGGTTCGTAACCTTACTCAAGAGATTCGTGCCTTAGAATCAGTGATGGATAAAGCATTTGATGACCCTGGGCGACTAGCGGTGAAAGAAAATGGCGAATTTCTAAACTGGATATCAGAGCGGACGGTTGTGCGTGAACAAATTTTGGCAGATCGTGCATTTTTGGAGAACTTCCAAGGACCGATTAGTGCGTATGGCATCCGATTCGGTTTGATGAGCCATGACATCCTGGAGGATTTATGGCGTAACTGGACAGCCTTAGGCTCAAGAGCGACCCTTGAGGACTTTATCAATACCCTTGAAGAACCTCAGCGCAGCCAGTTTTTATGGTTAAAAGGATTTACAGAAGCATTGGTCGCAATAGCAGGAGATCCTGTGAATATGTCAACAGGTAATTTTTTGTATGCGCATGAAGACATCAGGATTGAAGGTAGTTATCCCCTTGTCTTTCGCCGTTTCTACAATTCAATTGATTCGCATGTTCGTGATCTGGGAAAGAACTGGTGTCATACCTATCAAATAGATTTAACCGAGATGAAGGATGGTCGTGTTGCGGTCATGTATGAAGACGGTCATTTGGAATTTTATACCGCAACAGATGCGGGTACATATACCGCACAAAGAGGTGTTTTTACCCAACTTACGAAGTATCCAGGAAATGCTTTAGCACTCGATGAAATGGAGCAGTTAGCGCGGTACGAACTCACCTTCTTAGATGGTCGTGTTTATCACTTCAATGCCTTTGGCTTACTGACCAAACAAGTCGATGCCAATGAGAACGAAACCCGCTTAACATACGAAGGCGCTAATCTGATCAAAGTGGAAACACCGAGTGGTCATTTGTCATTTTCGCATCGGGCGGATGGCTTTATTGAAAGCATGACAGATCACACTGGCCGTCGACTCATCTATGAATATGACCAAGGAAATTTGACTGTGTTTAAAGACATGAATGAAAACGAGATGAAGCATCTCTATGATGAAAAAGGACGCTTAATCAAAGTATTAAACCGTGAAGGACAGCCCGTATTTGATCAAGTGTATGATGAAAAAGATCGGGCCAGCAAACAAACCTTTGTTGATGGTAGCGCCATGAGATATGCCTATGAAGAAGAACAAAAGAAAACTGTTTTTACGTGGCAAAATGGAACTGAAATGATTTATCAGCACAATGACAATTATTTAACAACTGGCATCATTTACCCAGATAGTGAAGAGAAAATAGCGTTTAATGCGTCAAATCAGCGGATAAGTTTTACTGATAAACTGGGAAACACGAGTCGATTTGCCTATGATGCTTGGGGCAATGGTGCGTCAATTTATTGATGCACGAGGTGTTGTGACTGACATGGCGTATAAAGCAGAGACGGATAAAATGACAAGCTTAGTGGTCGCAGGTCAGAAGAAAGTAGAGATGTCGTATCATGAGTCAAATAAAGTTTCGTATTCAGAAGACGCCTTTGGTCATAAAACGACTTTCACTTACAACGCACAAGGCTTACCAACAACCATTGCCCAACCTGATGGGAGTCAGATTCGGGTTAAGTATGATGCGCGAGGTAATATTACCCAATTAACGCATGCAACAGGTGTTGTAAGCCGTTATGAGTATGACAGCTTAAACAGAGTTGTCGCAACCATTGATGGAAATAACAAGCGGACAGCATTTGCTTATGACGCACTTGACAACATGGTACAAGTGAGAAATGCCCAAGGTGATTGTCAATATTTTGAGTATAACAACAACAGTAAGCTAACAAAGCTAACAGACTTCAATGGTGCGATCACCACGCGCGCGTATAACAGCCTTGGAAAAGTAGAGAAAGTCATTGATCCATTAGGTCGAGAAACAAGCCTTGCGTATGATGCATTATGGAATGTCAGTGAGCTGACGCAACCCAATGGCGCAAAGACGCAGTTTCACTATAATCACCTGAATAGATTAGTCCGTGTTGTGAAAGCAGATGGAAGTGAATGTGGCTACGCCTATGATGCAACAGGCAATCGGACAACCATCACAGACGAAGCAGGTCATGTGACGAAGCTTTCTTATGATGAGCTGGGACAGTTAATCGGCGTCATTGATGTAGCGGGTCATGAATCAAGTTATACCTATGATGATGCGGGCAGGTTAATCAGTGCAACGGATGCCCTTGGGAACGTGGTCGAAATGACGTACGATGCAGCTGATCGCCTGATGAGTGAGATGAATGTGCTTGGAGAAGTAAGAAATTATACGTATACCAAGATTGGCAAACTCGCCACTGTGACAGATGAGCTGGGACGTGTGACCACCTATGACTATGCCTTAGGTGGCGTACTAACGTGTATCACCTATCCGGATGGCACAACAGAACATTATGAATATGATCGTAATGGGAATGTGTCAAAGCACATGGGTCCAACAGGTGTCAAAACCACCTATACGTATGAAGATTTAAATCGAGTGATTAAAGTATCAGCAGCAGGTGAAAAACACTTTACCTACGATGCAGTAGGAAATATCACTTCAGTGGTAGATGAACTAGGCAATCAGATGACCTATACATACACATTAACAGGCAAGCTAGAGACAGTAACAGATGCATTAGGTCATCAAACTGCTTACCAATATGATGCATTAGACAACTTGATAGCAGTATGTGAAGGTGATGAAAGGGTAACCAAATATGAGCGTGATCTGCTCGGTCACATCACCAGCGTGATTGATCCATTAGGTCAGATTGAAACGTATACCTATGATGTGCGCGGTCAGCTGATTGAAAAAGTTGATAAAGAAGGCTACTTAACGACCTATGCTTACACGAAGCAAGGGGATGTATCACAGATCCAGTATGAAGATGGTCGCGAGGTAGAAATGGGTTACAACGCCTTGCGTCAGCTGACAGAGGTGAAAGACTGGCTAGGCATGACAAAGATTGAAGTGGATGCCTTAGGTCGCGCAACAAAAGTGACAGATCACAATGACAAGACTGTAACCTATACATACGGAAGTGCAGGTCAACGCACAGGCATCATCTACCCTGATGGCAAGCAAGTTGCGTATCAATATGATCAACTTGGAAGGTTGGAAAGCGTTAGAGATGGTGAAAACGATACAACTTATAGCTATGATGACGTGAGCCGATTGAATGAAAAAACATTTTCAAACGGTCAAAAGACCAAATATTGCTACAACTTACTGGGACAATTAACATCGTTAACGCACTTTGAAAGTGGCAATATGGTCGATCAGTTTGCGTATGGGTATGATTTAGGTGGCAATAAGAACGCAATTAAAAAAGCGCGCATGGATCTGCCAAATGAGTCAGGTGTTTTTGAGTATGAGTACGATCCATTGAATCGATTAAGTGAAGTGTTGAAGAACGGCGAGACTTTGAGGAAGTATGAATATGATGCGTTTGGCAATCGGATATCATTGGTTGAGAGTGGAATTGAAACATCATACAGATACAATGCATTGAACCAGTTGGTTTCGCTGACAGATGAATCAGGTCAGAAAGATTATGTTTATGATAAGCGTGGGAACTGTACAGAAGTATTTCTAAATGGTCATGTGGTGAATGAGTATGAATTCAACCCGTTGAATCGTTTAGAAAAAGCGATAAACAAAGAAAATAATTTGACGACGATGTATCGCTATAATGGGATGGGTCATCGTGTTGGAAAAGTAGATGGCATGAATCCAACAGCGCATATTGATGATGTATTAGATTTAACGGCAAGCTACCACAACCTTTTGATGCGTGGTGAAGATCATTTCGTTTGGGATACAGGTTTATTAAGAATAAACGATACACCGTACCTGCTTGATGAGCTAGGAAGTCCGCTGCGATTTGGTGATGAAGCTTACGCCTTTGATGAGTTTGGACAAGCACTACATGATGCTTCGGCAGTTAGTCAACCCTTTGGATTTACAGGCTATCAACATGACAATGGCTTATACTACGCTCAGGCTAGACAGTACTCGCCAGAAATAGGACGTTTCATAAGCGAAGATTTAGTTAAAGGATTAGCGCCTGCGCCCTTTACGTTAAATAGTTATGCCTATTGTTGGAATCAGCCGCTGAATTTGGTAGATTTAGATGGGATGTTGCCACAATGGTTAAGAAATGTGGGGAATGCGATTTTAGATGCAGGAGCAGTTGCAGTTGGAACAATTGGCGGTGCATTAGCAGTTGTTGATGGTGTTACTTTGGGAGCTATTTATGGTTTAGGAGGAGGCGTTGTTGGAGGTATCCGTGGACTGGTTAACGGGAATGGCTTTGTGGATGGAATGATAGAAGGAGCAATGACAGGCGCTATGCATGGAGTCGCAATTGGAACAGCTCCGGGGTTTGAACTTATAGGGATAGCTGGGCAGCGGTTTTATAATGATGATCGGGGTAGAGTGTTAGAATCAAGTTTTATTGACAACTATCGCGGTCAGGTTGTGATAAGGATTCCAGGTAGTTCGGGAATGTCATTAGGACCAGTGATGTTTTTAGGTAGAGATGCGAGCGAAAACCTTTTGCTTCATGAGCACGGACATTTTATAGAATGGCAGATATTGGATACGTATAGATATTTGATGGGAATAGGACTGCCTTCCATTAGGAACAGTCATACTGATAATTGGAGAAATTTTCCTGAGCTTTATACCAATTATAACGGCATACTTGACTACAATATTCAGAGATGGGAGATTAATGCCGAGATTCTAGGACATGTTAGGCGACAAGACAATCAAGGTAATTTAAGATCTCATCCACGAGAAGCTATTATAAATGGTGCAACATACTTTGCCTATCTGTACTTTAATAGTGGATTGAGAGGTTCGGGGAATGTATTCAGCAATGCTTGGGACTTTTCAAATCATGATTTCTCAACCATAAACAAAGAGGGGTAGTAAGATGAAGAGACATAGAATAGGTAAGTTGGTTTTATTGTTGGGGTGTTTATTTTTTTTAATAGGTTGTCGTGATCGCATATATGATGGAGATTATCCAGAGTTATTTTCAGTCGCCATTCATTCACTCCTTGGGGCAAGAGGATTTGACTCAAGACCTGAAGAACCTGCATGGATTAGGGTGTTAGAAGGGGATAATTACGGTAGAAGATTATTTTTATACGATGAAGGAAGAATCGGCGGTCATTTGATTATCCAAAAATATGAAGATGGTTTTGTATATTTCTACCCACATGATAATTTTGTATTGTACTACCTTACGGAAGAAGTAGAAGCAACTTTAAAAGAAGCGAACAGTTGGAATCAACCCATGAGTGATAGCAGTGAGTTTGAAAGGATTCCAATTGTGCGTCAAAAAGAAGATGGACCTATACCTAATAGTGAGCGAAATAAGGCTCATAGTGAACTTTTTCCAGATGCTAATTTAAGAAATGCGGGAGCTCGGATGAATTTTTTAAGAATGGATCGCTATGGAAGATCAGTTTACCTAGCTACTAGGCAAGTGGGCGCTATTATACCCCCACCTTTTGCGGTTATCTTCCAACCTGACCATTCATTCGACCTAGAAACAGGTGTCCTTGAAATAACAGATATGAACAACTACCAAACTGAACTCCGACTATTCATGGAAGCCAACGGATGGAATGAGCCTTGGGATGAATAAAGAGAAATCAAAGTAAATTGTTTCATAGGGTTGACAAAATTGCTTATATAACAGGTGGGATGATAGGTTTTGGAAATGTATTCAGCAATGCTTGGGACTTTTCAAATCATGATTTCTCAGCCATAAACAAAGAGGGGTAGTGAGATGAGGAGATATGCTAAAGTTAAATTCATTTTATTGTTAAATTGTACTTTGCTTTTGACTGGTTGTTTTCGACGAGATGTCACATATGATGGAGATTATCCTGAACTATTTTCAGTAGCGATCCACTCTCTACTAGGAGCGCGAGGATATGAAGTAGGTCATTTGAGTCTTCCTGATATTAGAGTAATATCGGAGGATAATCACGGTAGAGTCTTATTTTCGTATCGTGAAGATACTATTTCTAGTCATTTAATTATTCAAAAGGTTGATAGCGACTATGCTTATTTCTATCCACATTATAATTTTATCTTAGGGCGAATTCAAGATGTTCCAGAAAGAGATATAGAAGCATTGAAGGAAATGAATAACTGGAATCAACCTGTGAGTGATCGAAGTGAGTTTGAACGAGTTCCAATCGTGAGATTAAAAGAAGAAGGACCGATCCCTCGTGAGATACTTGTTGAAGTATGTCATGAAATTTTTCCGGATAACCCTGATTCTGTAAGAACAAGTACTCAGAATGTGTCTGGAAGAATGCCTTTTTTAAGAGTAGATCGTTATGGCAGGTCAGTTTACTTTAGAAGTTTAAGTCTTGGAACTTTTGCAGTTATCTTCCAACCCGATCATTCATTCGATTTAGAAACAGGTGTCCTTGAGATAACAGATATCAACAATTACCAAACGGAGTTACGCTTATTCATGGAAGCCAACGGTTGGAATGAGCCTTGGGATGAATAAAGAGAAATCAAAGTAAATATTTCCAATGCTTGTAAAGGAGTAGATTTGAGATGGGATTGATTGAAGATATTCGCAACGAGAAATCAATGTTAGCGCAAACCCCACCTACTAGCTTGTTTCATAGGGTTGACAAAATTGCTTATATAACAGGTGGGATGGTAGGTTTTGGGAATGTATTTGGCAATGCTTGGAATTTTTCAAATCATGATTTATCTGCCATAAACAAAGAGGGGTAGTAAGATGAAGAGACGTAGAATGGGTAAGTTGGTTTTATTGTTGGGGTGTTTATTTTTTTAACAGGTTGTCGTGGTCGCATATATGATGGGGAGTATCCTGAATTATTTTCGGTCGCCATTCATTCACTCCTTGGGGCAAGAGGATACGAAGTAGGACATCACAATGTTTCGGGTATTGGTGTATTAGAAGAAGATGATCATGGGAGAGTATTATTTTTGTACAGTGAAGATAGCATTTCTAGCCGACTAATTCTTCAAAAAGTTGATGGTGATTATGCGTACTTCTATCCATATTACAATTTTATTTTAAACTATGGGATTAGACCACGATCAGCTCCAGCTGATTTTAGCTTTGGATTTACAGAAGAGGAGATAGACGAATTAAAAGAAGCAAACAGTTGGAATCAGCCGCTGAGTGATAACAGTGAATTTGAAAGAGTACCGATTATTCGATTGAAAGAAGAGGGTCCAGTTTCATTTGAGATACTCAGTAATGTAAATTATCAAATATTTCCAGAAGCAACACGTCGCGGTATAAATAGTAACAATGCAATTTATCGAATGAATTCCTTAAGAACAGATAGATACGGTAGAACTGTATATTTTGCAAGCCCGTATGCTGTGTTACTCCAACCCGACCATTCATTTGACCTAGAAACAGGTGTCCTTGAGATTACAGATATCAATAATTACCAAACAGAGTTACGCTTATTCATGGAAGCCAACGGTTGGAATGAACCGTGGGAAGAATAGTAACAGTAGTGGGTGCAATCAAGCTAAGGAAATCCCCTTTAAGACTAGTTTTGTTCAATTTCATTTGTGTGGGGTGTTCTAAATACCTGCAAAATCGTCTGTAATCATCGATTTTGGAGTCGAAACAGACGAATTAAGTGCTAAATACCTGCAAAATCGTCTGTAATCATCGATTTTAGAGGCAAAACAGACGAATTAAGTGCTAAATACCTGCAAAATCGTCTGTAATCATCGATTTTAGAGCCGAAACAGACGAATTGGGTGCTGAATGCTTGTAAAATCGTCTGTAACCATCGATTTTAGAGCTAAAACAGACGAATTGGGTGCTGAATACTAGCTCAGGGCTCAAACCACCAACAGGTATCTTTTTTGTTCTTCTGATGATTTTACTGACTTTTGGGATGCAATCATCAGTAAATCAAGGATTTTATCATTTCTTATCCTGAGGACACACTGTACTGTTACCGATGAATAAAGAGAAATCAAAGTAAATTGTTTCATAGGGTTGATTTTGTCCAATTGGGTTTTAGTAAAATAGAGAGAAACAGTTGAAAAATTGAAGGAAATGACGTATACTAGTTGATAGGAGGCATAGCAAGCATGAAATTAGACACGCTATTAAAAACAACCCTTGAATCATCAGATGAAAAAGCAATGTATGATGCCCTTTGTAAACAAGTGCTATCCAACAAAATGATCCTTGCTTGGATCATGAAAGAATGTGTCATTGAATATCGCGATATCGAAGTAGAGGAAATTGCCTACAAATATATCGAAGGAGAACCGGAAGTTGGAACGACTAACGTGATAATTGGTGAGCAGATTCGAGGATTGCCAACGGAAAGTGTTGGCATCAATGAAGGCAAAATCTTTTACGACATTCGCTATCGAGCCATAGCTCCTAGCAATGAAGGAAATATTGAGTTAATCATCAATGTAGAAGCTCAAAACCAATACAATCCAGGGTATCCGCTCATTAAAAGGGGAATCTATTATGCGAGCAGAATGATATCAGGACAATACGGAATTGATTTTGTCCATGGGGATTATGATAGGATAAAAAAAGTTTATTCCATCTGGATTTGTCGAAATGTACCTAAGAATCGTGAAAATACGATCACAAGTTATGACATTAAAGAAACAAATATCATTGGAAATGTAGTCGAGAAAACAGCTCATTATGACTTAATGTCGGTTGTAATGGTGTATTTAGGACAAGCAGTAGATGAACAGCAGTCACAAACTTTAAGAATGTTGAATACACTACTGTCTGAAAGTATTCGTGCAAGCGAAAAACTAGCGGTCTTATCTGATGAATTTCGGATTCCAAAAGCCAAACAATTAGAAAGCGGGGTGCAGTATATGTGCAATTTAAGTCAAGGTATTGAAGATATCGGTTTTGAGAAAGGCAT
>JGI24700J35501_10930148_pt1 | contig 11718 bp, 12 predicted proteins | sample TergutTh196P1_FD_35501 | JGI IMG/M metagenome (IMG submission 35501) | reverse complement strand
CTGATGAAGTGAACATGAACCGGGAAAGCGTTCGTTTGATACCGACTGAAGAATTGGGGATGAGAAAAATTTGTACCCAGATGGTGCCCAGGAATCTCACAGAACAACAGCGGGATGCACGGTTGAGCGCAGTTTTTGACATCTAAATGCATCATGGTGACGCCGTAGCCTCCTTCGTCACCTGATTTCGCACCTTGCGACTTATTTTTATCTCAAAAAGTAAAATCGACAGTGAAAGGACACCATTTTGAGTCAACAGAAAACATCCAGAGGTCTGTAAGGCAGGCCTTAAACTACATCCCACAAAATGCGTTCCAGGAATGCTACAAAGAATGGCAGTACCGCTGGAAAAGGTGTGTGCAGGCACAAGGGATGTACTTAGAAGGTGACCACATTTTAGGTGATGAATAAATATAATAAAACTCTTTTTTGGAACCACTCTCATTACTTTACTGTCGGACCACGTACGTTCTCCGACTTTGCTGTGCAAAGTTTTAACGCCCTCCTTATTCTCCTGACCTCAACCCACGTGATGACGTTGTGCTTCCCGAGCTGAAACATCCAATGCTTGGGCAACGATTTGCAAACAGAGAAGACATTTTAAGGGCAGTTTGGCCCCAGCTGGCACAGAAGAGCTCGTCAGGTGATGCCGATGTTGTTCGCCGCCTTCCGTGTTCTTGGCAACGGAACGCAGGCATCCTCGGAGACCATTTTGAAGATTGATAAGAGTTTGTGCGAGTATTCGGTGTGGGGCTCTTTGTTCCATACTCACGCTGTACGCCACAATAGAGCAATGAAACTTTATTTAGAACACTCGTGTTTCTCTTTCCTCCTACCACTGGCTTCTGTAAATATACCACTATCTGGTGGTAACGTTTACAAGTACATGTCAAGTGCAACATTTGCTAACAAAAAATAGGTGCCATTGCACCTTTCCATCATTTTAACACAGCATAATACTCTTGTTTACTGCTTTATAACGACGTCAAATTATATAGGAAAGGAGGGGATTGTCGGATAGGTCTGGTAATTCCGGATACCACCGTCTCGGCGATACTGGTGCTGCAATCTTGCGAAAAGCATAAGAACTAAGTTCTTCTATCACAGAAAACATGTTGTGACTTGTCGCCATACTGGTAAAGTGGAATGCGTCCAGTGTACAGCCACTTTTGTGTGCTTTCAAGAAATCAAAGTTTTTGCAGGCAAGCACACCTTCTTTAAGTACGCAGTTACTATTAAATTTGTGGCAGTTCAGTATACTACGTTATAATGAGCATGTTTTAACTGTCAGATGCACTGTGGCTGACGTTGATAGCGCCAGTAGGTTTTATCTAAGAACGATTCAGACTGTAGACGCGAGGTGGCCGTAAATGTCGGATAGCAGAGATACCTGCCAAAAGTCAGTTGGTCTTTCTTTTGAGGAGTCGCAGGTGCTGCCTGAAATTCAACATCTCAAGAAGGTTTAAATAATTTCAGGAAACGAGGGCTCACTTGATTTAGAACAAACTACAACCGTAAACGCTTTGCGAATCCAACTATATCCACATAAATAACACATTGTTTGAAGTTCTGCATTATGATTGTCTCTTTTCAATACAATGAGGAGGGCAGAGTTGAGTAACTTGATGAATTGCTTCTTCAAGATGTCTGCAAGTAAAATTCAAAGAAAATCGGATTTGAAGTCATGGGACACGCAAAACGTGATACAAGCAATCAAGGCGGCATGTAACAAAGAAATGGTATACCTAGCAGCTGCAAAAAATATAACTTGCCTCGTTCTACACTATACGATTACTTTCGCTCAACTTGGGAACCTTTTAAAGCCACCCAGTCAAAATTGGGGCGTAAGCCAATTGTTCCTCCAGCTCTTGAAGAGAAGCGTGTTGAATATCTCTTATTAATTGAGCGGAAATATTTCGGATGCCCTCGAGACGACGTTAGAAGACTATCTGTCCAGTTAGCCGTCCGGAATAAAATCCCCAATCCATTTTCATTCACCAAAGAAGCAACAGGCAAAGACTGGTTCAAACGTTGTAAGAAACGGCACGGCGATAAGCTGTCGTTGTGTCAACCAACAGGAAGATCCACTGCCAGAGCCACAGGATTCAGCAAGGAACAAATGGGGATTTTCTTTGATTTGTACGAAGAAAAGTTTGCTGCTCATGATTACCCACCTTCACTTATTTTCAACGTAGACGAAACTGGTTTAACAGTGGTTCAAAAGAAACAACAAAAAATTCTCGCACTCAAAGGCAAACGTCATATTGGTGCTTTAACTGCGGTATAAAGGGGTTCTTTAATAACAATTGTTGTATGCATGAGTGCCAGTGGAATTTAATAATATTACCTTATTTTTATCTTCCTTCGCTATTTCTTAACATTCCTCAATCCCGCCTGGTAATGTCGGATAGTATCCGATATTACAAGCCATTTTTTCCACAAGCCTATTTTGCACTTCTCTTGCTCAAATCGTTATATCTTCGATTATATTTACCTAGCCATCTTGAGCCTTCTCATGCTACTAAATAAAGAACAGCAGATTATATTTGGGTAGAAAAATATTTTAAGAAATCATTCTGACATGCCAAAAACTTTCAAAAACAAAATGGTATCCGGCAATCCCCTCCCTTACTCTACATGTTACCGGTTTTTGATTACTGCTTTAGGGGAGAGCATATTTTGAGAAGTAGTCGGTAATCTTAATGTTACCCTTGTTACACGTACACAGTTTTATTGACGAAAGGTGAACATTTTTTGCATTTGTAACTTTCTGAAAGTTTTGATAGCTTTCTTGGCAAAGTTTGAATACAAATTGTCACGTAATATTGACTTTTGGAATATACCCGTGTTTGTATTAAGTTGTGTAGCAGAACATGGAATTGATTTCGAATCCCAGTCAGACCACCCTCTTATTATGGGGAAAAAAGAAACATTTTAAATTTATGTTTGACCGTAATGGAGACGTTACCTTCTCGAATTTTACTTGCTTCTCTGCAATCGTGACATATCATTCGTTACCAGAAACAAGAGCACTGGAAGTTTTGCTTACAGGTTCCAAATTTCGAGTTGACAAATTTTTTAACTAACAAGTTTTATGTTCGCATGACCGTGCATCATTAAAGTAGGCAAATAATAGAATCAACTAGACGTCACAACAACCTGGTGTTTATTTTCTTGATTAATTAACTCTCAACATGTTTCGGGCATCATTATGCCCATCGTCAGGAGAACAAGACTGTTTAATAACGCGTGTGGTAATGCCTGGTTGTGCTGGCTGTGGTCATATGGAGCTGGAACGCAAGCAGTGTGCACTGTGTGAAAGTTATTATATGACGATGGGCATAATGATGCCCGAAACATGTTGAAAGTTAATTAATCAAGAAAATAAACACCAGATTGTTGTGACATCTAGTTGGTTCTATTATTTGCCTATTTTAACTAACCTTTGAACGGAAGCCGTTATGTGTGATTTTTAAGCTTTACTGTGTGGGCGTTTTGTTCCCACGAAAATTTTATTTAATTTTAAGGAATAAAATTACATATTGCTCCTCCAGAAAGATTGGTCAGCCAACGACAGAAGACCCTCTTTCGTTGCCCGACTAATCGCAGAACCCGAAGATACGTTTGTCGGAAGTGTCGCCCCGGAACGTGAGATAGGTGAAGGGACAGTAGGCACACAGTACTCAAACAATAATCAGACAGAACAGGAATCAGAAACTGAAGTGATGATAGGCAGTCGGAGAGACGGTGGTCAAACATTGGGCGTGTATAGGCCTATATTAATCAAGAGTTAGAGTAGTTGGAGAGAAATTAGACGAGAGGCACACAGTGTGGGTCGGAGAAAAGAGTTGGACAGTAGCCTTTGACAGCATCCGCGATGCTTGTATTGTGTATTTGTAGGCTATGTATGTTATACGAACCAAGTGTATTATAATTCCGACGTAATGCCAAGAGGTGTCTGACGACGATAACGACCCGAACTGACAAAGCTGGAGCTCATGCTATTAAGAACTTAAATGGAAAGTCGTGCCTCCATCGTCAGTGCTGGTCCGTGCACCTCCACTTCCCCTGCACTTCCCACCTCTTTCGCCTATGGAAGCTTAAATGTGTGAAGGAGAGGTGTAGTCTGTCTCGAACGCTGTGGGTCGGAATGAGGATCCTCTGCTGACGGCGACAGTTGTTGATTAGATGATGGTGTTTTCGGATTTAATCTTCATGGTATTTTTGTCATTATGGTTGCCCAGTGATGTATGTTATTTTTGCCCCGTGTTTGTTGATATCGTCCATATGGATGTTAGAATAGACAGATAGTGCTGTTTTTCAGCAGTGTGCTGAGATAGAAAATTATGTTTTACGTACTTAGTTATAAAGGTTAAAATGTTACTGGATGTGGAATGTGAAATAGATGTCAGCACAACTCCCTGATGCAAATGTACTTTGAAATGAAGTTTACCATCCATCAAAGTCTTATGGCTATTGGCAGTGCGAGTTTAGCATTGACATTTCAGAAGGATGTGCTGCTTCTGTCTTCAGAATCTTGGAATTAACGTCTCAGTCCTACACCGTGGTCTCATAAATTATCTTTTCCCTTCAGATTTTTTTTTTTTAAATTGAAATCTTTTAGCATTTCTCACCATTACATTAAGCAACACTCCTTGAATTAGTTCTGCGTGTTGCTATTTGTACATTCTCGTTGTATGACAATGGGATATGCACCTAAAAAGAAGATTGCAAATATTACCGCTTCATCACTTTGTTTGTATGCTGTATTTCTATCATGTCTAGAGCTCTGAATTGTCAACAGATCCAGCAGTACTTGGCGTAACGTGATAAAAAATTTCCAAGTAATTTATCTTTGTGTAATTTACAGGTATTTTCATGTACAAGAAACAAGCAGAAATACCGTTTCTTCATCTTGGTTTTTGTTACTCACCTTGTATATCAAGGCCTCGTTTGACGCCCTAGTTGTGTTCTTGAAAGAGTGGGCGTAAATAAAAAATGATATCCCCATACCAAAAAGACGTAAATTAATGGAAATAAACCAGTCAACGAGCGTTAAACGGAAAATGAGAGGACCTAAATTAAGAAGTGTTGTAATTTGGCAGGGAGAGTGAATGCAAATAGGTGTGAAACAAGGCCTTGGTGTACTTTCCTGTTTGTAAATATCAATTGTGAAGTAGCTAAAATTTTAAGGCGAAATAACACTCGTATTGAACTAGAATCAGTAGTGTAATTAAATACGTCCTGGGAATGAGGATTTGAATTGCACTTTTACCTCTAACGCTGTAGTCGTACATAATTTCAACGGTCGTGGTTACTCTATTTATTTGTAAGAGCGTGATGTTAGGTTCGTAATATCTTGGAGTATAGTCTTTTTGGTCTGTGGCAGGAAGTGAAAACCATAAGTTAAATATAAAGCTACGAAATTATTTTAACTGGCTCAGTGGATTTGTATCTTTCTTGAGAAGCTGACAGTTCTACAGCTAGTCAAGGAGTTCCCCGCATTTTATGGGATCCAGAGGCTCACTACCCTTTTTGCGTGAATCTGTCACTTCTCCGTTTCGTGAGCCTGATTAATCCACTCCACACTGTACCGACTCCTGTTTCTTTACGACACATTTCAATATATTTTGCCATTATGCCAAGGGCTTCTCAGTGTTCTCTTTCCTCCCATTTTCCCCAAAAAATGTTGTATGCATTTCTGTTCACTGCTATATGTACCACATGTCGTACCCATATCATTCTCTTCCCTTCCAGCCTGTAGGACATATATTATGCTCTTGCGTAACACAATACACGCTGCACACTATGTTGAATTTTACAGCCGGTAATTCATTTTGTTTACCGACGCTGGTAGAATGTATCAATTATACCCCCTGAAGATGACTCTCCAAAGGTTGACACATGTTGGAGTTACGTAAAGTGTTCATACGGTGGTGATTTAGTAATACATGCATGCATTCATCGGCGATTATTCGATATTAATGCATGGTTCTGATCACGATAAAGCTCTTAGGCCTGTTTTTTATCTAGTAAATTAACATCAAATTGTAGCCCATTATCTCACATTTCCCATCCAATTTCTGTAACCCTCCCGCGGTTTATTATTAAGAAAACTTGAAAAGCAGTTGTGATGAAGAATCTTACTTCAGGTCATTCTGAATAGGCAGTGTATCAGACAGATATTTGCCTATCCAGATTTTGCTGTAGGATTCTTTTAAACACATGTAAATTAACCTTTCTGAGTTCATGGTTATACCAAATTCAACCAGAATATTAATAAAAACCTCCCTTCTAATTGATTCATAGAAGAACACTCCGAAATCAAACCAAGGGTAAATGACACCCTGGAAACAAGTCATATAAGGGAGTAAACCCTGATTGAAAATCCTGGCCCTTCAGGTTGAAGGTTTTACGATGGGCTAACCCCCCATCAAAGTAAATGAATTCATGGTTACGAATTTCTCAAAGGAGCCTCGGAAGAGGGAGATAAATGTTGATGAAACAAGGATGTGGAAAAGGAACATAAATATTGGAACATGGAATGTGAGAAGCTTATTCTTGTCAGAAACACTTAAACTACTTTATAATGAGCTGTCAAAATTAGAATTTGATGTAGTAGCACTTCAAGAAACATAATTAGGAAGTAGTATACAAAAATTTGATAACTTCACATTATTTAATAGTGGATCAGAAAGCAAAAAACATTAATTTGGCTGTGGATTTTATGTAAGAGGAGAATTATAAATAAAAGAATATGTAATTTGAGATTAAAAGCTAAATGTTTCTCCTGTACCTTGATAAAAGTACGTGCACCAACAAACGAAAAAACGGAAGAGGTGAAAGAAAAATTTTACAATTAATTAGAGCAACATATAAAGCAAATAGCTAAACAGACATTAAAATAATACTTGGAGATTTTAATGCAAAAGTTGGTAAAGAACACATACACAAACCCACCATTGGCAGTGGCAGTTTACCTAATGAAACTAACAACAACGGAATAAAAACGATTCAATTCGCGATATCTAAAGGCTTTAATGTAAGAAGTACAAAATTTCCACATAAAGATATCTACAAATATACTTGGTACTCAGCAGACGGTAAGACAGCGAATCATATAGATCTTATCTTATTTAGTAATTTATATAGAAGTGCAATAAAAGACATCAGAGCACTAAGGGGACCAGACATTGGATCAGACCACAACTTACTGAAGATAAATTTTAAAGTGAAATTAAGGGTAAAAACTGAAAAGAAATATAATGAGATAAGAAAAATTGTGAGTGTTTTTCAAAACTCAAGGTGGAAATGAGAATATGCCGTAAAACTTAATAATAGGTTCGAAATATTGGAAAGTATGGAAGATGAAGACAATATTGACAACAATATTAATGAAAAATGGGAAAACATTAAAACAATAATCAAGGAAACAAAGCAACGTCTAATAGAAAAGGATGAAAGCACAGAAACATTAAAAAATATAAAGTATGATGAGGAATGCAAAATTGCAATTGAAAAAATGAAGAAAGCAAGAAAAAAGTGGTTAATAAAAGGAAGAAGAGAGAATGAAGAGCCGGAGTATCACCATACAAGAAAAGAAGCACACAAAATAATTAGGAATAAGAAAGAGTTATACATTAAAAGTGTAATAAAATCAATAGAAGAAGATCAAAAATATAATAACACAAGGAACATGTATCAAACAATAAACCAGTTTAAGAAAGGCTATGAACATAAATTTAACATGATTAGGAACAAAAAAGGATAACTGGCAATGAATACTAAAGAGAGAGCAGAAATATGGCAAGAATATTTTGATAAATTACTAAACACAGATGAATCACCGGAATTAATTAAAATAGGAAACAGAGAAATTAATGAAGTTGAAATAGAAGAATTTACTATAGAAGATGTAAAAATAGACAAAGAGAAATTTAAAAAATAGAAAGGTGACTGGAACTGATGGAATACATCCAGAATTAACACAATACGGAGAAAATAAACTACTGAATAGAATTTGTGAACTATTAAGACAAATTTCGGAGGAGGAAAGAATACCTGAAGAATGGAAAGAAATAATAACAGTTCTTATATACAAAAAATGAGATAGAGATAAGTGTGAGAATTACAGGGGAATAGCATTAGAAAAATCAGCTTACAAAATTTGGGTGAATATAATTTTGGAAAAAATTAAACCATATACTGAAAAAATTACTGGGGACTCTCAGAATGGATTCAGAGATGGAAGATCTGTAATTGACAACATATTTGTACTGAAAATAATAAACGAGAAAATTTGGGAATATAATCAGAGTATACAGTATTTATTTATTGATTTTCAAAAGGCAGATGACTCTATATATAGAGACACGCTATGGAAATGTATGGAAGAATTTAAAATTCCTAAAAAATTAATAAACATGTATAAAACATGTGTACAAAAGACAAGAAGTGCCATTAGAACAGAGGGAACACTGTCATCCTTTTCTGAAAATAAAACAGGATTGAAACAGAATGACTCTTTATCACCAATATTATTCAACTTAGCATTACAAAAAGTGATACAAAATATATAAATGATTCCTAGTGGTATAAAGATTGGTAATCAAAAATTGAATGCATGAGCATATGCAGATGACATTATATTAATTGGAAAAAATGAAATAGAATTAACACAACTTTTTGTAGAAATAGAAAACATTGTCAGAAAGTTAGGTCTACACATGAAATAAGGAAAAACAAAATATATGATAGTGGAACAGAAAAACAGTTAAAAACAAAATAAAATAGGACAATTAACAATAAAAAACTATACATTTGAATTTTAAATATTTAGGAGTTATACTCCATGCAGATAACAATCACCAAATAGTTTTAAAAGAAAGAATAAAAAATGCTAACAAAACATACTTTATGCTACAAAAATGTTTTAGAAATAAAAATATATCTAAAAAACTAATACAGTATTAAGACTAAAGAACACAATAATAGACAAAACTTTAACACATGCGTCAGAAACCTGGATACTAACAAAGAGAGATAGAAATCAAATAAACATTTTTGAAAGAAAAGTGTATAGAAGAATTTTAGGCCCAGTATATGACAATGAAAAAGAAAACTGGACAATATTAACCAATAAAGAAATTTATGCAATGGTTAAAACACCCACTATAACAGAGACAATAAGGTTAAATAGATTACACTGGTGTGAGCATGTACAGAGAATGGAAGAAAATAGAATTCCCAAAAATGTATTATGTATGAATTTGGAAACAACAAGGGTGAGGGGTAGACCAAGAAATAGGTGGCAAGATGAAGTAAGGGAGACTAGTTGGTGGAAAAGTGTGGAAGGAAAGGGTACATAACGGGGAGGAATGGAAGAAGCTCCTGAGAACAGCAAGGAATTGTTGCATTCTGCACATGCCAATGGAATGAATGAATGAATAAACTCATGTTGTAAATCTGTATTTATATATACATAGTTCTCATTGTTGCATAGTATATTAAAAAAATGGAAGTAACTGCCTGCTGGATGTAATAATGATTGTTGGAGGTGTGAAAATCTTGTGTAACCTTCCGAATATTTCTACTACTATTACTACTGCTGCTTTTTACCAAAGCCCGGTAGAAATTCCTACTGTGGACCTAAGGATTTTTGACCTATCATTCTCACATCGTTCTTACTCAAGACCTTGGAAAGACTGGTGGATAGATTTGTAACGGATGAAACTTTGGTATCCAAACCGCTACATCCCAACCAACATGCATACCAGGCTGGAAAGTCTGTGGAAACGGCTCTTCATCAGCTCATGGTGCGGGTTGAGAAGGCTCTGGATCAGCAGGAGCTGGCGTTGGGTGTCTTCCTCAACATAGAAGGAGCTTTCAACAGTACCTCTTACGACTCCATGTGTGTGGCACTTGCAAGACATGGAGTGAATCGCACCATTGTAAGATGGGTCAAAGCTACCCTGGAGGGTCGACGGGCTACAGCAATGCTTGGCAACCTCTCCAGGAGTGTTGCGGTATCCAGAGGTTGTCTGCAGGGAGGCGTGCTATCACCTCTCCTATGGTGCCTCGTTGTAGATGAATTGCTAATGAGGCTCAGTGGAGGAGGTGTGTATGCACAGGGATACGCGGATGACATCTGTCTCCTAGCAGTTGGAAAATTCCCGAATACGGTATCTGGGCTCATTCAATGGGCTCTTGGTACTGTCGAGGCGTGGTGTGTCGAGCTCAGGCTGTCAGTTAACCCTGACAAAACCGGGCTCGTTGCTTTCACGAGAAAAAGGAAACTACCAGGTTTCTTTGAACCCCGTTTATTCGGAAGGGTATTGCAACGCTCCATGTCGGTCAAATATCTAGGAGTAATCCTGGACTCACGGCTGACCTGGAAGGAACATGTGGATGCCAAGGTGAGAAAGGCTCACAATTCTTTGTGGGCCTGTAGGAGGGCCTGTGGCGGGGCGTGGGGCCTGGGACCCAGGGTGGTCCACTAGCTCTATGTCTCTGTCATTAGGCCATCCGTCACCTTTGCGTCCTTAGTATGGTGGTATGGCTGTCAGACAGTCAGTGCCAAGAATAAACTAAGTAGAATTCAAAGACTGGCCTGCTTAGGGATAACAGGGGCAGTGCGCACCACTTCCACTCGTGCCATGGAGGCGCTTGTCTGCCTCACCCTTTTGGAGCTGGTGGTGCAGAGTGAGGCAAGGATGGCGGCACATCGTCTTTGGAGTTCGGGATGCTGGTCATACCTGCATCCCAACAAGGGACACAGTAGTATTCTGAAGCGGCTTCAACAGTCGGATCCCATCTTTAATATGGGGGTCAACGATATGAGGCCTGCTTTTAATCTAGAACCCAAATACAGGTTTACTATGTTAACCAGGGAAGATTGGACTGGAGGCTCGGGGTCTCCTCCTGGAATAAAAGGGCTCATCTGGTATACCGATGGGTCCAAGATGAAGGAGGGGACAGGGGCTGGGGTCTTTGGGCAGTCTGTTAAAAGGAGGCTCAGCTTTTCTCCGGGTAGATATACAACAGTTTTCCAGGCTGAAATATATGCTATCTTGGCCTGTGTTCATGAAATTCAACTTCAGAATAGACCAGAGAAATATACGAGACGTATTCGGAAATCAACGCCCGGTGGGCTAGTGTGGGCAGTCCAGTAAAAATGGCAACCTGGCACTGGCACAGTACCGAGCGACAAACTATTGCCTCGTATACGTATCAATATATGCTCTGATAGTCAGGCGGCAATGAAAGCGCTTCAGGCCATCAAAACGACGTCTCCTTTGGTCTACCAGTGCCAGAAGGCGTTGAATGACATCTCTGCCCGGCATGTGGTGGGACTTTATTGGGTCCCCGGACATGCCGGGGTACGAGGCAATGAGATCGCCGATGGGTTCGCAAGGGATGGCTCTGCCCTGGGATTCCTTGGACCCGAGCCGGCCTTGGGGGTCTCTAGAAGTGACATCAGGAAAAGGATCAGTCGTTGGCTAACTAACCAACAATGGGTCAGTTGGCGTGACCTTGGTAACACTCTAAGGCAGGCTCGAGAACTAATCTCGGGGCCTTGTCCGCGCACCAAGATCAAATTACTATCCTTTAACAGGAAACAATCCAGGGTTGTCACTGGCCTTCTCACTGGACATAACACCCTGCGAAGACACCTCCACTTGTTGGGGTTGCTGGACACCCCACTGTGCAGGAAGTGTG
>JGI24700J35501_10930149_pt1 | contig 11719 bp, 8 predicted proteins | sample TergutTh196P1_FD_35501 | JGI IMG/M metagenome (IMG submission 35501) | reverse complement strand
GGGGGGGGGGGGGCTCGTATACCAGGGACTTTGAATGATGAATAAAGGAGAGCTCTAGGAAGGGGGCATTTCTCTCCAAGGGGACTCCATGAGGGGGACCTGGAGGGAGGGCTCCTTTACTGGGGACCCCAAAAGATATGTTAAAGAGATATATCAAGACAGATGTAATAATGCCCTGTATGCGGGTATCTCTCTCCATAGGGGCCCCATTGGGGAACCCAGAGGGGATTCACATGCGGGGACTTTTTGAGAGAAAAGGATCGTATATCTGAGTTCTTTTCTTGGACCCAGAGGACATTAAGATTTCAAGTCTGGGGGCCATCTGGAACTCTGGTAATGGGACAGGGCTCTCCTGAGCTGATATCAGATTATGGGGCACAAAGGGCCCGTCTATAAGGCCTAGGTGCATCGGGACCGTAAGGGCTCAAACCGAATGCAAATCTATCTATGCTCTGCAATATTCATACAAATGGTAGAGTGAAATCTTACTTTTGTATTATTATTTGAGAAAAATTGCACAAAAATCCAGATATACATTGTATAAGCACAAGACACAGATATTACTAACAAGTGCCAAGTGCAAACCTCAGGAAGTATCAAGGTGGAGTTTATTACACTGGAATCAGGTTATTCAATTAACTTCCACCAGCCATTTGAAGTTTGAAAAAGTACTTAGGCCTACACTTTACATGGTATCTATTATCTCACTCCTTACAAAATGCACAATAGTTTACCTCAAGTGAAACATCTAACCTGTCTTAAATACATAATGAGAAAACGATAGTCGCTCAATAAGCCGCCGGAAGATTATATGCACATGCATTTATTATACTGTTGGAAACGAGTATTGTAACACGGCAAACAGACGGTTACTATGCATGTATGTTTGTTTTTTAAAAAAGTATTGCAGTTGCAATACGACACGTACATTATTGGCTTACTCGTTAAACCTATGAAATTAAATAAATTTGTTGGGTTCTGTCCCTTTCTGTTCTCTGCATACCACGAAGGCATGACTACAAGGAAGTGAAGGTACAGCTCGGCACATCACTCATGACACAATTTATGACCTGAAAAGGTTCTAAACTTCACATTTTATGAAGACAAGCGCGTCCTAGGTAACCGTATAATGAAACATACCTTTTCTTCAATACATGGCACAATTACAGAAGTATACTTCCTGCTAAGCCAACGAAAAAATGCCGGAACCCCCATTACTTCTTGGAAAATATATGTCGCTTATGAACTTAAAACTTTATTTCGGAAACTGAACATTCGCTGAAACTATCTTTCACACCACGTCCATTTGTAGCGATTGCTTTTTCTTTTTCTGGTCTACTCTCCTTTGTGATATAAAAATCGTCTGCATCTGGTTTACTAGCTCTGTTCCGTGGGCACCTTGCATCACTTCCACAGATGCTCCACGTTAATAACCCTCCAATGGAAGGTAGTTCGTAAAACTGCATTATGGCGGTTATGGCAGCACGTTTGAGGTTAAAATTTGGAAATATTTGTAAATCTGAAAGTGTTACTTTGTGCTGTAACGTGTATCTGTTAAAATGCATAACTGGTAACGCAACTCACGTGAGAAGGTTAAATGACAGCAGTCGTAGAGTTCCTGAAGTGGAAGTGCCATTTTCGAACGGGTAATATTTATAACCTCACTTTCACGTCATTTAGTGCATGGTGGGGTTAATGCATTGGCATTGGAGTCCATACAATTACAGTAGATGTGTTTTGGATTTTATGATCTCATATACATTTTTGTTGCTCATATTTCAGGAGGAATTTAACATTATCTACTGGGAAGTTTGCCAGATTTGCTGATGGGTGTGCTGTTGCAGAGCTCGGTGATACATCCGTTATGGTAACAGCTGTGAGCAAAACAAAACCTTCACCATCCTCATTTATTCCATTGGTAGTAGATTACAGGCAAAAAGCGGCTGCTGCAGGAAGGATACCGACAAACTTTTTGAGAAGAGAATTGGGACCATCAGAGAAAGAAATTCTGACAAGTAGGCTAATAGACAGGTCATTGAGGCCGCTGTTTCCTGATGGTTACAGTTATGAGACCCAGGTGATGTGTAATCTTCTCGCTGTTGATGGGGTGAATGATCCAGATGTTGTTAGTATAAATGCAGCATCTGCAGCCCTCACTTTGTCTGACATACCATGGAATGGACCAGTTGGAGCAGTCAGAGTTGGCTTTTGTAACAATGAAGTTATAATAAATCCCACAAGAAGAGAACTGTCAAATAGTATATTGAACTTAGTTGTGAGTGCTACACGTCACAACCTTGTGGTAATGTTAGAAGCTGCAGCAGAGAATATTTTGCAGCAAGATTTCCTAAAATCAATCAAAGCTGGTGTAAAAGAGTGTCAGAATGTTATACAAGGGATCCAGCAACTCCAAAAACATTATGGTAAATCTAAACGTGAATTTGAGCCTCTACTAGTACCAAGTGAAGCTGTTGTGGAAGCAGTAAGGAGCTTCAGTGAGATGCGACTGAGAGAAATATTCCGGGATCACACGCATGATAAGTTATCGAGAGATATGGCAGTTTCTGCCGTAAGAACAGATGTTACTGATAAACTTAAGCATAGTTTTGATGAAAATGTGGATATAAACATTGTAAATGAATGTTTTAACCATGTTTGCAAAGACATTTTCAGATCGCTAGTATTTGAAGACAATGTACGGTAAGACAGCTTTATTAATATTTTTTTCTTCTTATTGCTGGGGCACAGTGATATTGGTTTTGGGTATGGCTTATAAATTCTTCTATGCTTGCAGTTTTAAAATTGTGATTGAATTCAGTAACTTCCACTGGCTGCCTTGACATGTTTATTATTGATTATTTTTGGCAGCGTTTTTTCCTTGTTGCTTAAATATTGTGGTAAAGTTGTAGGTTTATGTGCATATACCCTACCAGATCATGTTACCTGATTTTGCACATATCCCAATTGTCCTGCTTGGTGGCAAATTCTGTTCTTTATTGAAATACAGAATGTAGCGGTAATCACACAAAACAATTACGAGTAAAGTTCATAAAACATTGTGTCCTGTTGCATATGTTTCAGGTCTTACATGTCTCATAGTATTATTATTGTTCTGGCAGTTAATTTTTGTGGAGATCTTTTATGAGGACAGATTTTAAATATTGTTTGTCAGGTATAAAATCAAGTTATGCACCATGACCATATTTGTAATTGTTGATTTTCAAGCCGCATTTCATTTGTAATGCGTAGGCATGTTGATGATCTGTCTCCTATCACATGCATAGTACTGAAGGTTTATCAGTTATTTTCATTAAAATGAAAACTGAAGGCAATTTTTGCATGATCACTATGTTGATATTTTACATTCTGCAACTAAGTAAGTTTATGAAAGATGCATATTCTTTAAAGGTCTCTTACCGTACCATTTCATGACCCCCAAGTGAATGGTGTTGTGACTGTTATGATTTAAAGAGTTCACACTTCATCTATGTTATTACAGATTGTAGGAAGTTAAAATATTGGAGTGTCCTCTTGTTTAGGAATGTTTGCATCAAGTTTCATAAAAATCATCCATTACAAAATTTGAAATGAACACGCACAGATAATAGTGATTTATTAAACCTATTTTTAAACACCCCCACTCATTTTAGGCTAAAAGTAGACATAAATTGTGGAACAGTTGTCTTCTGGTTTTAAAATAAGAAAACATTTACATTGCAACCTCACATCATGTATGCAGTATTTGTTGTTGTTGTTGGGTGTGTGTGTGTGTGTGTGTGTGCATGCACACGTGTGTATGTGGATACGTAGGTGTATGTGCGCATGCACACATGCATACGTGTTCTTGTGTTATTACTATGGGGATTATCAAGTTCCATGGTAGCATTCTTGAGGATTCAGTTGTTCTGGGAAAATTACAAATGGTATTTTAATCTTCTCTGTGTGTGCTGACTGTAACATGTGTGTTATTGCTGAAGTTCGAACTTGCATTGTATTCATTCCTTCCATGCCTTCCAACCTGGCACTATATCAGACATTATTTAATGCCTGTGGGCACATTTATATCACCAAAGGCTAAATGATGACAAGTGGGAGTGCCACTATATCAAGGCTTCGTAATGTTGAAATAATAAGGAAGTTTTGTTCACAGACTTTAATGGGTGCCAAGTGAGGGTGGAACTATATCAGGGGGTTGACTCCATAATTTTGACTAAAGTAGCATTTTTTATGTTAATTTTGAATTGAACCTTGTCATTTTAATTCCATATGAGCAATTTTTCAAGCTTCTGAGAGCTAGCTGACCTTATCCTTCGGTAAGGTGTCCTAAAAGAGGAACAGAAAATTACAATGTATCACTGACACACCAAACATCACTCCTGATCTTACTGGGGCTGATCCAAATACAGAGTGGGAGTTTTTGGTGCAGGTGATATCACATTAGGATATCACCAATTTTCCATTTTGCAAGTTGTGAGAGCTTGGCATAAAAAATTTTTCTACCTTCAGTGATCAAATCAGTCATGAAGAAAGTTCAGTTGTTGTGCATGTTAGTAAATGAGCTATAGTTAACACTAGGTAACAGTAGTGCCCATAGTGATGATTAGACATTCTTAGCTCATCACCATGGGGAGGAATATTCCTGATTTCATGGCTCTTGCAGTACATGGAGAACTCAGTCAATGCTGCACTAGCTTCAGCTTGTAGTTTATTTAAATCGTGACAGATATAAGTAATTAGTTGTTACATAAGAAATCTGCATGTTAGGCATTATAGCAGCCAACACTCTTGTGTATTAAACAGAAACATTGAGAGAGGGCATTTTATACTCTGTTTGCATTGGATGTGTCCCTCTGTTTCTGGTATGGCCAAAGTGATGCCTTGCTCCTCATTAATGAACCATCCATGCTTTCTGTTTGACTTAACAACAGAAGTAAGTATTGGTGAAGTAGTAAGTAAAGGTAAAATTGTCCCTGTGCATGTCGTGAAGTCATAGAGAGTGGTGGAGGTATATTTGTAAAAGTTAAAGGTACAGCAGTCCCGTTACAGGCCTGGAGTGGCCCAGAGGGTTTCAAGAAGTTAAGGTTCCCAGATTTCATGACATTGGCACAGGATGGTTGTAGGGTTGTCAGCCTTATGCATTGGCCGTCTTTACCCCCAGGAAATACACCTGGTACTCATTTATGTTAGAGGATGAGTCGACCCCAGGACCATGGTGCGACTGGAAGGATTATGTCACTGAAAAATTCCAATGACACCATCGGGAATCGAACCCGCGACCTGCCGGTTTGTAGAGTAGTGCCTTAACCACTACACCACCGCGCACCACCTGGTATATTTGTACTCAGTCTTGGCACCAGATGAAAACAAGTGTTCACCTTCACACCACAGTGTCCTTATATTCAGGGAAATAACCCCTGATTCCCAATCAGTATAAGGCTGGTTGGTCCCCACTGCTCAGCTGGATGCTTTAGGCAAGAGAAAAATCTCTTGCCCCTTGGCAGATAGTATTTTTATATTTTCATATGCTTATTCATTCATTCCATTGGCATGTGCAGAATGTGGCGATTCCTTGCTGTTCTTAGGAGCTTCTTCCATTCCTCTCTGTTATGTACTTTTTCCTGCCACCCTTCTCCACCAACTATTCTTCCATCCTCCCCAATTCGTATTGCCATCTGTTTCTTCGTCTACCTCTCAAGCTTGTTGTTCCCAACTTCATATATACTACTCTTTTTGGGAATTCTGTTTTCTTCATTTCTCTGTACATGCCCAAACCAATGTAATTTATTTAACCTTATTGTCTCTGTTGTAGTAGGTTTTTTTAACAATTGCATAAATTTCTTTGTTGGTTAATATCCTCCAGTTTTCTTTTTTATGTCATATTCTGGGCCTAAAATTCTGCTGTACACTTTCTTTTCAAAAATGTTCATTTGCTTTCTATCTCTCTTTGTTAGTATCCAGGTTTCTGATGCATATGTTAATGTTATGTCTATTATTATGTTCTTTAATCTTAATTTATTTTCTTTGGTATGTTTTTATTTTAAAAAAAATGTTTGTATCATGAAGTATGTTTTGTTAGTATTTTTTATTCTTTCTTGCAAGTCTATTTGATAATTATCATCTTCATTAGGTGTGACTCCTATAAATTTGAAGTTCTCACCACTTTCAAATTTGTAATTTTTTATTTTCAAATGTTCTATTTTATTTTGTTTTAAACTGTTTTTCCTTTCCACTATCATATATTTTTTCTTTTCTTGTTTTATCTGTAGTCCTAACTTTCTGGCAATATTTTCCATTTCTACAAAAAGTTTTCTTGTTTGTATTTCATTTTTCCAAATTAATACAATGTCGTCTGCATACACTAATATATTCAATTGTTCTTTACCAATCTTTATACCACTAGGAACCATTTTTGTACTTTGTATCACTTTTTGTAATGCCAAATTAAATAATATTGGTGATAAAGGGTCATCCTGTTTCAGTCCTGTTTCATTTTCGGGAAAAAGATGACAATGTTCCCCCTATTCTAACCGCACTTCTTGTTTTTTGTACACATGTTTTACACATATTTATTAATTTAGTAGGAATTTTAAATTCTTCCATACATTTCCATAGCATGTCTCTATGTATAGAGTCATATGCCTTTTGAAAATCAATAAATAAATTTTGTACACTCTGATTATACCCCCAATTTTTCTCGTTTATTATTTTCAATGCAAATATCTTGTCAATTACAGATCTTCCATCTCTGAATCCATTTTAATAGTCCCCCATAATTTTTTCAATATATGGTTTAATTTTTCCCAATTTATATTCGACAAAATTTTGTAAGCTGCATTTCCTAATTTTGTTCCCCTGTAGTTCTCACACCCATCTCTGTCTCCTCTTTTGTGCTTATGCCTGCCACAATTTTACAGGTGTGATGGTCGTAGCCTGGAAGCACTTCGGAACATTTCCTGTCAAATAGACCTGTACAAGCCATTACATGGCTCATCCCTGTTTCAACGAGGGCAGACTCAGGTGTTTTGTACTGTGGCCCTTGACTCCCCAGACTCTACCATGAAGTTGGATCCTGTCACTATGCTTACGAGGTATATCTGTTTCAGCACAGTTTACATTAAAATTAAATGATGATAAGTGAAACATAGAAGTCTAGTACCTTACTTTATAATGCCTACAGTCAAACTGTAGTATTTTATAATTATGAAATTTTATGTTTAGGGTCATTATTTTAGTGTCTACTATTAATCTAATACATCTGTTCACAGTAGAGTTCCATAAATTTTAGAGTGAATAATGTCATCTTAATGGTCAGATTTTTGAGCCATCAAGGTTTGCTAATGGTTAATTTGTTGGTAAATGTGAAAATATATTAGGTATAAATTACAGAACCATATAGAAAAACAGTTTGACAGGTATGTGTGTACGTACATACATATGTGTGTGTGTGTGTGTGTGTGCGCACGAGCACTTTTGCACCTGTGTATGTGTTTTTGTGTGTGTTTTAATAATTTGAGATATCTTTGTATGTAGTGGAATGAAAGAGAAGAATTTCTTTCTGCATTATGAATTCCCACCATATGCTACAAAGGAGGTTGGTCGTGTTGGTCCTGCAGGAAGGAGAGAACTTGGGCATGGAGCTCTGGCGGAGAAAGGATTACGACCTGTTGTGCCCATTGACTTCCCATTCACTATCAGACTTACATCTGAAGTGCTAGAATCCAATGGTAGATCAGAGTATGAATAGTCTTAATTACCGCATGTTGAATTTTGTATCATCTTTAGATGCACTAAACTAAACTTTTATCTGTTGTTTTATGTGAGTCTGGGTTCCTGTGTCCTTATTCAAAGGAAAGGTGATGTGGAGGCTGTTTGGGCTTTAGAAGACTATAGCCAGACATTATTCAGTTTATTTTTGTGTATGAGACAGTGAGATTGCTAGTCCTCCATTATGGGTGGGGGGGTTAGCTCATAGCCATCTGTAAACAATAGAGCAAAAATCAGGTGCCATACATACGTACTTCCAGTTGTTACTGTTACAAAACTTACAAAAAGTTTTTCATTCAAGAAAATGCCATGGCAGGACAGAAGTTTATATCTCCAGAAAACTTTAAAGTTTGAATCCCTGCTGTGAACAACTGCCAAAGGCAGTAAGAGTGAAGCTTGACTATTCCTAAAATTAATGATGACAAGCTGAAGTAAACATAATTTACTGGGGGTTGTAACGGCAATCACCTAACACCAGTCAGCCTCTAACCCAAGGTGCCACTAAGCTTTGTACATACCAATGAGATTTCAACACTCTCATTTAAGTGGATTCTTGAATAATGATGGGATGTTCAAGCAATATGGGGGAACCATTAAGAATCTGTTAGATTTAGGTGAATGTCACAGTGAATTTTTCTCACGATAATCTAGAATGTTAGTTCATGTTTAGCAGATGGAGAGGATGATTGGTTTCTGAAGTGTGCTAGCAGTCAGATCCAATAGGTAAAAATTTCAAGTAACATAGAAATACCACCTATTCGTAAATTAGGTGGCTGGATCGCATTGACAAAATTCAGTTGCAACCAATAGAAACTGTATCAGAATCAGTAAACACGCACCATATCTCACAAAGGACTCATCTGCTGAGGATGAGATGGACTGGTGCACAAACCTTACCTGGTGAGTGTGTAAATGGCAGATATAACAGGAAAGTGGAGGAAGGTACATTCAAGGAGCTTCACATTTTCCATTCTTCACCACGTATTGTAAATGGTGTTTGAATAAGATGCAAGAGATGGGTAGAGCATATGGTTGTGGGAAGAACAAGATGTGCATACAGGGTTTTTAAGAAATATCTGCATAGGATAAGTGTACATGGTGGACCTGGGGTTAATGGGAGCCTGGAGTTAAAATTGGTGTTGGAGAACTAATGTGTGGACCATTTATGTGTCTCTGGAGTTGTGTGATATTTATACCATACATTTGTATAAATGACTTGTGAATTTCTGCTGATAATGTGCAAAAATTATGTTACCTCTGATATGAGTGTGCTATACTTTTCATGCCCTGTGTATAAATATGTGTTTAAAGTAAAAAGGATTACTTGCTACACCTGGCATATAGGAATAAGAACTCTGTATTGTTTTGTTAATATATGAACATTTATGTTTTCTCATCATACTTGTTACTGTGGTGTCTTCCTGAATGGCATCTTATCATGCTAGGATCATCTTCAATGGCAACTGTATGTGGAGGGAGCCTGGCCCTTATGGATGCAGGAGTTCCTATTTCTAGTCCAGCAGCTGGTGTTGCAATTGGTCTCATTAGTCGTTACACAGGAAATGATACAAAGCATATGGAGGATTACAGGCTTCTTACGGACATTTTGGTTAGTGTGTGAATATATGTTTTCACTTTTGTGTGTGTGTGTGTGTTATGTTTACAGCCCTGTCAATAATTGTGATTATACATACCATCACATGACACATCTGAACTCCAGGTTTAATATTCATATTCTTGGCTTGAATAAAAAATGTTATATATATATATCAACAAGAATCATAATCACTACCATTACATACTTACAGAGTCTTGTTTCATGTAAGGTATGACATAATGTGCATAATTAAGCCACTTGCTATGCAAAAGGATGCACTGCATTGACTATGAAAAGCAAGCTGATTCCTTTCAGTGATTCTCATAGTACCAATTCAAATTCAGTATTAAATACTGTATAACTTGTTCAACAAAATGAGGTAGAGTGCAGTCATGTGTAGTCTGGCCTGGAGAAGAATATTTTCTAAAATAAGTGCCTCATTCTGTAGAATATGCAGGCAGTAGTAATCTGCTGCTAAACGTCCTTCAAAAATGGATAGCCCATTAATTAGGAGACTAACAAAACTGTATCACACAGTCACCAAAAAGCCATGCTGGAAGTTGCTTGCAAAGGAATTTTGAGGATTGATTATACGCCACATGCATATGTTGTGGCAGTTGGTTATCATATCTCAAACTGGGTGTCATCACGAAACAAAAGTGTGTTTCACAAGCTGGTGCTGTTCCAGAGTCTGACAGAAATCTATTTATACTGCATAATATTCAGGTTTGAGAGCTTTCACACATTGGCAGTGATATGGGTATGGACTTATTGTTGTAAAATTTGGCATACCTGTATTCAAGATTTGCAAGTTTGAAGCTCAGTTTGGTGCACACTCTTTGAGTGGCATTTTACCCTTCACAGTATCTCTTCTTGTTAATGAATGGGTTGCTGTGTGGCATGTTGCTGCATATGCCTGTTGCATGATGCTATGTCTTGCGGCCACTGACATATGCTTCAGGTGGCAGTTGTTACAAAACCAGTACTTCTACTTTCCCCATGCATTTCCATCACCTGATCTGTTATCGTGATGCATGTCTGCATACTTGTCTTTTGCAAACTGTGTTTTCATCAAATGATGATTGTCCTTTGGGTTTCTGCACTGTGTAGTGATTAAATGTTCCATTGTTTTGGAGAAAAACACTGCATGTATATTCATTGTCACTCATGAGGTTGGCATTCCTCATGAATTGCCAGGCATAGAACAAACTACCATTTATTCACAATGCCTGATTACAAACTGCATATGAAGAGGTGGGTGTGTACACACTGCACATTTAAGTCTACTGTCTCAGCAGTGGTGGAGACACTCTGCTGGAATAAATGGTAACTGTGTAATAGTCAAAATTTTCACCCATGTTGATGTAAAAACTCTTCACTCAAAATAAGCCAATGAATAAATTACATGAAGTTCAGCAGACATTTTGTTGGACATTTCAGGCTTTTGCTGCAAAGTAGATGAGAACTGCACTCTTCTGCATTATTACACAATGAGGATTGGTAATTGCTTATTGACATTTCAGGATAACTCGTCATTCCCACTTTCAAGGGTAATCAGTCCCATCTTCAAGGTTCTGACCCTTGAAGATGAGACTGATAACCCTTGAAGGTGGGACTCATTGGTTGTCACAAAACATCAGTAAGGAATTACCACTACTCACTGTGTAATAACCCAAAAGAGCGCAGTTCTCATTTTGTGGGACACCGCATTGCATGAAATGGTGGGATGATTATTTTATGTATTCCATATCTGTGCATTAAAAAATATTTACACTTGCGTAGTAAACCATAATATTTTATCAGAGTGCATTTGTTGATTTACTACATCAGGTAGGATGATTAAATATTGATGTAATGCAGTCTTTATTGATTTCTTTATATGCTATGAAAGATATATTATTATACATTAATTTTAGTTTCTACACACAGTTTTCAGACATCTGTCATCACACAAAATTGTAGTGTTGTACCTAGAGAAGTATGAGGTAGCTTCACTTGCACCTCAGAAGTTCAGAAGTATGTTATTACTGGTGGTAAGAAATTATAAGTCTAAAGTTAAAAGGGACAGATATTAGTATAATATTAGTGTAATATTATATATTAGTATAATATTCCTGAAAATTCTTGAATTAGCAATATTTGTGAATGGATACAATATGCATGCATGTACAAAAAAAACAGAGTACTATCTACAAACAGTAGACTTGGATGACAGTGCCATCATGATTGATACTTTCCACGTAGTTGGCTGTAAACAATGTAAGAACATGCAATGTGTATCTGGTGATAAGAGGATAATATTTATTTTTTTCATGAGTTTTTTTTTTTTTTTTTTTTTTTTTTTTTTTTTTTTTTTTT
>JGI24700J35501_10930150_pt1 | contig 11720 bp, 6 predicted proteins | sample TergutTh196P1_FD_35501 | JGI IMG/M metagenome (IMG submission 35501) | reverse complement strand
TATATGTGTATATATATATATATATATGTGTGTGTGTGTGTGTGTGTGTGTGTGTGTGTGTGTGTGTAAGGGGACTGGAGGTACAGCTCCACCCATTCTTAACCATGACAGTAGATAGATGTGAGTGGTCGGCCTCACAGCCTGGCCACGTTACTCCCAGGGTGGAACATGTGTCTCTCCACTTCTGCTTGCCTTCCCAGATAATTCTTGAGTTTGGTGGTATTATTTTGGCCTATTTGGGTCTTGAAAATGGCAGCAGGAAGCTCCTCTGAAAGAGTGACTGTTGACCAGTCAACACTCTGTCATACCCTAGAAGAACTGAAAGTTCATTATTTCTGAACGACCAATGAATGTGTGGACTGGAAGTACCGTTTGCCATATTTGAATATATTAAAATTTTGTTATAACTTAATTTTTTTTTGTGTGTGTGTTAATATATAACACCTGTGTAGTGAAATCTTTGATTTGTGTAATATGGTCCAAATTATGTTTGTTGTTCTTGCACTTGGTTAAAATTAAGTGGCACTTCTGTTGGAATTAATTTACCATTAACTGCATTTCACCAAAAAGTTTGATTTTGGGTGATATAAGTCTTCCACCATGACGTAGATGAGATCTGCACTTGTTTGGGATAATATTACGCAGCGTAGAGTGGTATTTCCATACCAACGTTTCGGGACAACTTACAAGTCCCATCTTCAAGGGTCAGCCTTTGAAGATGGGACCAGTTGGTTGTACTGCAGCATGTGTAAGGAATTACCCTTTCATGCTGTGTAATATCCCAGAAGAACACTTATCTCAAGTTTGATTTTATCAGGACTGGTCCATTGTGCCAGAAAATATGTATACAACAGATATTTTACTTTCTTTTTTTACAAATAATATGAGTAGCCCCCTCCCCCCGGGGTCAACATTCAGTATGGATAGCAGAACTGCTTTTAGGAAGTTTTAACAATGAATTAACAAATTCATGAACTGTATGAAACAAATTATTCATCTGATATGTGTTATGTCTTTCCAGTATGATGGTGTTATTTTGGCTGGCAAGAAGAGTTAAGATGCTGGCAACTGGATATTGGAAGATTGATTCATTATTAATAATAAACAAAATTAAAAACTGAATGTTTTTTATTCACTGTAATAGGAACCTATTTGATACACTGAAATGTCAAATGAACACTGGTGGATCTTGATTTGTGTTTCAAATTTTCATAGAATATGATATAATTGTATGGAAATGAAATTATTTATCCTTGAGATTCCATTCTTCTGGGATATGAAACTGCAACAACAGGTAATTGGATCCCATCATTTCAAGACAACATACTGCCCTCATCTTTGAGAAGCACTGTATCCTAGAAAATTGGAATGCTCAGCTATACTGTTGCAAAATCCCCAAAACTCACTTTGATCTTTGTTTTGTAGATTTCCTAAATGTGGAATAATCATTACTTCTCAGTTTTAAATTTTTGTAACTTCACTGTTGACATTTCAGTGCATTCTGTGAACCATTGAGATTTCAGGTCTTCTGTAAGGCTGAATCCATAAATTCTAAAATGTGAAAAGAGTAACTTCAACTTAGTTGTGTATATTATTAAGAGACAGCGATATCATGGGCTTAAATTTCTTTAATTTGCACACACACATTGAGGAAGTAACTGAATTTTTATTCTACTGTTCTTCATCTCATCATAAGCCCTTAATACCTCTTTAGTCTAATTTGGAATGTGAACCTTTGTATTGAGCAACTTGGATATGTGAAAGTATTCAGGTTTATACAAAGACTGAACATCATTGAGAGCTTGTATTTACATAACTCATTTGTTCTTACATGTTCCATGTACAGCTTAAAATTGGTGAAAAATTGTAACTAAGTGAAAACAGGAAGCTTGATAGAGACATAGATGGGGTTTGAGGTTCTAGCCAACACTGTCCTGTATCTAGTCCCATCCAAAAGCACCATAATGTTAGACTATCAATGACTCTACTTATCACAGCAATCAAAAACAATATTCACATAAATAATGGAATTGGTTGGGATTAGCATAATGGAGCACAGGCAGCCAAAGAAATTTAAAGTGAAAATGAGAGGGCATTAATTAGGAAGTGTATATTGGCATGGGGTGTTATGCAAAAAGGCTTAAAACAAAGTCCATTACTATGCTTCAATTTAATTGGAATAGTTCATACATAAAGTTCATTTCTTTCTTGCCAGTTCCAACAAATAAACAGTGAAAATATGCAAATGTAAGTGTTCAGATTCTCCAGTTCTATATAATATTAATACTGAATATTTTGCCACCCACAAATTAAATGATGGTGATGGCTTGTTCAAAAAAGTGAAGGTGTTGCGGTATGTACCCATGTTTACTGTGCTACATAAGTGGCCCATGTATCTGCTAATTGTAATTTCTGCACAAAACTACAATTTATTTTTTGTGGTTCAATTTGAGTAACATAACCCAGGGAGGAGCTATACTACCAAGATAAGTGGCACTTGATCACATGCATAGTTTAAATTAAAATAAAGTTGAAAGGAGTCAGATTTAATTTGCAGTGCAAACAAGATCACTTCTAGACAGGATTCAGGAGTAGAAGATGTGAAGCTCATATTTCTGCTGTTCCTTACAATGTAGGTTGCTTTTGCTCTGCAGTTCTAAAGAATAACATGTTGAATTTGAACCAAATGAAATATGTATTGCCAAAACAAAAATAAATTTGGTCATGTGACAGAGGAATGACTTCTATTTAAGTACATTTGACTGAAAAAATAGAACCACGGCTCAAAATTCATGTCATCTGGCTGATATAGCCATGGCGTACTGACGCAAGTTTCCATACTTCAAGCCATCTAATCACATCACAAAAAACAGCCTTTTCCCATAACAGAACAGAAATATGCATAAAAAATACAGGCCACTGTCAGTCTCATATTTTAGTTACCTAATCCTCTAGACATTGCAGTGAGTGTGTAGCAAAGTAGCTAATTCTGACAGCCATGTGATTCTTAGTTGCTGCAAAAACTACACAAATATTTCAGTACTTTGCTAAGAACACTGAAATTTTATTCACAGGGTAGATTTGCAAGCAAGAAACTAATTCTTGTTTTGAGGGAATAAAAAGCCCTACATCTCTGAATAGCCACCATATTTCTAGTCACTTTAATCAGAAGCAAATTCCTGTTCTTGCTTACATCAATATGAACCAACATACCATGGACAGCAATTTAAATGTCCAGAACACTTGGTCTAAAATTGTTCAGTACTCATGAAATATTTTCCTTTAGACAGGTCAGAATATTACCAGCAATTTTGACTGCTAACTTGTGGTTGACAGCAATACTGGCAATTCTGTTGCACCAAATTCTGCACGCTTCCTCCTCCCACTACCAGTAAGGTTGTTCACATTGATATTAACAGTCCTAGTTGGATAGTAGTGGAAAAGTTTCATACAATATTCTCGGTCATGAAAGAAACGGACATGTTTAAGTAAAGAGAAATGTACAGCACGGATACTTGATTGAAAGTAAGTCCCAAAAGTTGCATTGCCACTTTATTATTGGCTTTGTTTCAAAAGGAAGTGCAGCTCACACTGAAACATAGTTATTAAAGCTAGTCATACAGAACTATATGCATCCATATTGTGAGAAATGCTTTATTATGTGTTTTAGTGCTTTGTTTTTGAGCAGTTGAATGAACTACTGCTAGTGCTCACAGAAGCACCATACAGAGTCCTTGGAAGTCAAGCCCACCAGTCTGTCATGTATACATAAATACTGTTTCAAGATATAAGGCCTGCTTAGAATTAAGTTCCACTTAATGAAAAGTGGGTGTCAGAAAAAATTTCAACACTAAGAATGAAGTATGGTGGCTGTGTGGCTCGTAATTTGCACATGAAGTGGGCATTTGTACTTTGCAACTTGATTTAATTTGTTAAGTGGCATGCTATGCAGCAACATTAGAGTAACAGCGTCACATACAAGAATCATGACATGAATATTTTACAGGCACATATGTTTTGCTCCCTGCTAGCTTGATTATTGCATTATAGCAGAGAGTATAATGTTATGATAGTATGCTGGAAAGTAGAAGGGATTCACGTAGTCTTGCCCAGAATTAAGTTGTGTTTGTTACTGCTTCCATAGCAATTTGAGATTTTATTTCTTTTTGTTTGTTTTTCTGTATACATGATTGGAATGGAACCTAGATAATATGAAGAAATTGATTGAGGGGATCGTATATTAAATATACCTTCACAGTAATAAATAATTCTTAAACCTCGAGACCATCAAGAATTTACCAAGTATAGCATCATTATATATAATTTTATAAATAAACTCTTGTTTATATTCTTTGGGACAGCAATGCAGAAGAATGGGAAAATAACTTTCCATATTGAAACTGTTTTCTTTAGTGCATGTTTCACTGAGTTGAATTATTTTTCTTAAAAGCATATTATCCTGGTTTGAAGAAATACAATTTGTAAATTGGAATATTTGTTAGTCTGGGGTGTGACACTGTACAGTGTGGTAAAATTTATTGCAATTGCAGGTGAACCTACTGACTTCATCATCAGGGTACAAGTTGTAGGTTCTTCCAAACCCCAGTAAATTTGTACCAGACTACATGCCATCACATCTGAGAAGAAAGTACCCTTATAGTCACTGCCATGGGAGTGTAACATCCTGCATGAAATTCCTTTCCTCAGAACCTCAGAATTGTACCCTAATGTTTTGTTCTCAAATATGTTGGCATGACAAAGCAACAATAAAACAAAATTAGTGTAACTTTTCTGGAATGAGATATGAGAATTTCATGGCAGTGAGTAGTGTGATTGGAGTCCTTTGAGACATGATGCAATTTAGTTTTGCAGATTGGCACCACTGGAGGAATGTGCTGACTACTTCCATGAAGGTACAGGCAGCAGGTTACTCTGAAATGTTGGTACATAACTACCAACCTACATGGTGTCACATCTCAGAGGACCTTAATCTTTAGGTCTCTCAAGTTTCTGTCATTTGCTGTGTGTAATGTAGGTTCCCATGTTGGATGCTTCATGTGAAGCTGACAAGCATGTTTCTTTGTAACATGTATAAGGACTGTACTAGTATATAACAAAATGTGGAAGATAAGTTGCTCTCCCTTCAGTTTAAGAATCTGTGTTCATGGATGTCCTGTTGCCATTAACTTTTATTCAACCAATACCTGGCTGGAATCATCCGGAACCAGGTGCAACAGGTTTCCAATGTTTTTCCTCAGTCTCTTCAGATAAATATGATTACAGTTGATTGAAAAATATGCTATACACACTGTTCCCAGCTGGCTTGATTCATGATTTACAAACGCCTGTTGCAATTTGCTATAAAACATGGTCCTATATGCTACATAATGTGGTACAAACCAAGTATCATTTGGTTGTCTCTTACCAGGTTTGGTATCTCCTTGCATCTTAACTAGTTCCCCATGTGCTGTGCCATACCAGCATGGTTTAACATTTAACTTAATAGAGAGCTTCAAGCTCAGACATCTTTTAACCTGGAATAGTGTCTATAATACACATTTTGCCAGAGGTATTTGTTAGCAATTCTCTTAAACTACCAGATTTTACAGAAGCCATGTCATATCAAATAAAACACACATTAATAATTTCTAAAGTGGGAATGATCCAATTTTGGAGAAGAATTGTCCCCTCTTTGGACATACATGAACTAGCAACAAATCCATATCACACATTAAATATTCCGTAAAATATAAACTGAAATAAAATAACTTGGGCATCTGTAAATTTAGTAAAAATGAAACAAAACTGAAAAAATTAAACTAAATTTTTAAAAAATTCCCAAAATACGTGAAACAAAATTGTGAAGTGTTACACATGGCCTTTGAAAATACTTGTAGTTTGACACACTGTATTTGGTAGAAGTTCAAAATTTTGCTCATTCAGAATGTGTAAACAGAAATGAAGACTTAGCTAGCATCATACAACCAAATGTAAAGCATTGCAGTGTACCTATAATGTTCAGGCACTGTTGATGTGGTGTGCTGTGCACAGGCATGCATGCAAGCTTTTGTCAGTATGGTTTTGAACTTTTGGATATTTGAATAATTTTCAACTGTCAGAGAATATTGTGTATGATGGATGTAGCCTGACCCAGTTTTTAACTCATAATCAGACAAAGTGTGTTTCTGAGAATGTTTGCTTGAGTGTGGGTGGTACATGAACTAATCCTATAGTACCTGCACATCATAAGTTCTGACATTTGCAATGCATCACAGATCAAACGTACTGGGCAACAGAATGTAATGCATCAACATTACAGAGGAACTATTTCTTGCTGTGAGATCGGTATAGCTTCTCGATGTTCAGTCTTTCATTCTCACTGTAACCCAGGATACTTTCAATAGCATTCAGGTGTCCTTGGTGGTTCTCCTTATCAGTGAGGAAGTAGTAGATAGCAGACTTCAGGAACTGCAAAGTAATCTCGGGGTCCATTTCACCCCTACCAGTGCGAGCATCCACAGTTTGTCTATACATGGCCTGTGAAAAGTGACATTTCATGTTGTCAGTGAAATGAATCTCAACCTATGGTTATATGACACCAATACATTATTCTAAAACAGTCGTGTGTGTCAGTTATATTCCTCATGGTTTTGTAAAGTGAAATGTGTAGTTGCATATGACTTTCCATGACTGTGTAGAATAGTTTTACTGCATAAATTTGATTATAGAGCATTTCATTGTTGAGCACTTTTCAGGAAGTGTATACATTTTAATCTTTGCATGTACACATTGTCATGGTCTTTGTTTTTAAACGTTAATGAAAACAGTGGCAGTTCATAAACATTTACTGTAATAATGCAGATTTTAACCTGCAGTATATGGTGTTTATGTCTGACATGGGAAAATTATATCTTGCACAGAAGGTAAGGCTTAAGAAGGTCCCCCAACTTCAGTTTACATTGCAGCTATCTGCAGTGATACCCCTGATTATCACTTTCACTGGCTTCTTGTTTGATACTGTGTTATTCAAGAAAGTAATCTCTTATTTTTCTACAAATACAGGACAAAAGAGAGTACTTTTGAGGTAAGGGCTAATCTGTTAGAAAAGTCATAACTTCATGACCTTTAATTTGTTATTCTGCAGACCAACAGTTTTCAGTAATTTAAACAAGTGATTTCAACAAGTGATCTGCGGAATGTAGGGGTTTCACAAGATGTTCTCTAGTTCTGTCGGTAATCATCATCATCTTTTCAAGGATTAGACCTTTGGCCTGTTCTGACTTCACAATGTCTGTCTCTTTCTTGCACATCCCACATCTCTTCTGCCTTTGGAATTATATTTGAAGGGCTAAGCTAGTGGGAGCTTAAGCTCCTGGTAGGGCCACCTGTGCCAGACGGACCGAGGATGACAAGTCACAAGAAAAATTCTATCCTGGCCCTCCAGGTTGGGGGTTGTGTGGCTGGGCTGGTAACCCTCCCACATAAAAATAAATATTTACTCATACTCTTCACAACAGCACTAAGCCAGATGGATTTCTGTAGGTAATGTTATATCATTTTCAGTTCTAATGCCAACATAATAGGCATGTGATTAACACATAAAAATTTTTTTCCAAAAATAAGATATGGAGGACAGGTGCTAATATAATTAATAGACAGTCATGGACAGCGAAGAGGTGCTCTTCCAGCTTGGGGGTTGGGAAAAGGGATACCTTAACCATAAAAAATACATTATAACATTTTACACAGGTTCTCAGACTTCAACATGTTTGAAATTACCTTTGCAACAGAAAACGGACATGATGTTTGGATCATGTAATGTCAGGAATCTGCAGGTTAAGCTCACTCAAAACAGGTTCAAGTAAAATGAACAAAGTGTAGGTTACATTTAATGGGAGTATGGGAAGACAAATTGGCCAAGGATGGCACTGAACCAGCACAAGATTTTATTTGAAAATGATAACAAGAGTCGTCAGAAAGTGACAGGTCTTAAAATATGTAAGGGAATAGTATCACTTAAAGACAGTATGCTTTAGTGATACGAGGTCAAGTAATACTAAGAAGTCACTAGTGTGATACTGTTCTAAATGTTCAATCCCCAGTGGTAGATACGCTGATTTATTGGCCGAAAACATGCTATAAAATATGGATGCCTTTTTGTCACTAGTACATGCAGCAGTGAAATAAAAAGGATCCCCAGCACATGCTGAAGTTCATGCCATGCAAACAAATTAAAACAACCACATACCTAACTACAAAGCAACAGAATGGGCAAACTACTAATGGGGTGGGCGACATACCTTACGAGTACCAAGTATCCATAGAGATATGGCCTCCTTTGCACTGAGCAAAGCTGGCTTTGTTTTGTCTGTTTGTTGGTGGTCCGTATCCTGCAAGGTATATGACCGCCCAGGAGAAAAACCAGTGATCATTATAACAGTAGAAGTATGAAGTAGACTTTGATTTTGAAAAACCAAAATATTTCAAGTTGTTTTCATGAATTTACATTAATTTCTGATTGTTATATGTAGACCAGAACATTCTTTAAAGTGACTATTTCAAAAAAATACATAAATGTTTAGACTACTGAGGACAGCATGAAATAATGGGTCAGAATGTAAATAATTATATGACAGGCCAGTACATTTTGTCTTGTTAGTGTAAGTACTGGGTTAGTTAACTCATATCACAACAGTTACAATTGGAAATGCATGTTAGCAAATTTATATTCTTTGCAAGACTTGACCTGAAATATTAATCAAGGTGTATGCTCATATCTGGAAATTTGTTGAATGTATGGAAAGCTGTGTCATTGTTCTCCACCCATTCCAGAAGATCAGTCAAGAGTGTAGTCATCTTCAACATGATCAAATATCCCTGCACTGCCTCCATAGTTCAGTGTCTAATAATAATGCAAGGTCTCTCCATTCATCATGTATTTTATGTCGATCCAAATCTGCAAAACTGTGTAACCTTTCTTGAGATTCATCGCAAACCTGCTGCACACCCCTCTCAACTCCGAGAAGGGAAATGCACCACTGGGCGATTGCATCAGGAATCCTCAAAGAATACTGAGGGAAGAACCACAAACCTCCATGCAAGTAACAATAAATAAAATAGGAATAACTCAAGAAGTTGACTGATGTGGCTGTGTTGCAATGTACACGCAAGATTATGTTCTGATACCTCAATAAAATATAAGGATTAAACTGCACAGAATTATACTTTTATCTGTTTTGTGTGGGTGTGAAACTTAGTCTGTCACATGAAGGGAAGAACATAGCCTGAGGGTATGTGAGAATATGACACTGAAGAAAATATTTGGGCCTTACAGTGAGGAAGTAATAGGGGGATGCAGAAAAGTGCATAATGAGGAGCTTTGTGATTGTATTGCTCAGCAGATATTGTTAGGGTGATCAATTGAAGGAGGATAAGATGGGTGGGGCTTGTGGCACATACAGGGGAAAAGAAAAATGCAAAATACATACAGGGTTTTGGTGGCAAAAACCTGACAGAGACCACATCTAGGACCATTGCAGAGACTGGAGTAGAATACAGGGCGTTTCATAACGTTCCCCGTGATTACAAAACATTTATAACAAGAAAACCAAAAAACCTACCTTAATGGAATTGTTTGCAGCCACAGGAAAACTGAAAAAGATTTTTTTGACAGCTAGAGATGTCGATGTGTGCACCACAGGTGACATGGCACACATCGATATGATATTCAAGTTGTTGCCACACACACACATCAACATGTTGACGCGTGTGTGGCAAGAACTTGAATATTGTATCGATATGTGCCGTGTCACCCGTGGTGCACACATTGAACATCTCTAGGTGTCAAAAGAAACTTTTTCGGTTTTCCTGTGGCTGCGAACAATTCCATTAAGGTAGGTCCTTTGGTTTACTTGTTATAAATGTTTGTAATCACAGAGAATGTTATGAAACACCCTGTATTAAAATAGAGCTTGAAGAAACAAGATTGGAATGGAATTATCTGGCTCAGGATAGGGACATGTTGCAGGCTGCTGTGAAAATGGTAATAGAACTTGGGGTTCCATAAAATACATAAAATTTGTTGAGTAGCTGAGGAACTGTTAGCTTCTCAAGAAGGACTCTGTTCTGTGTAGTTGGTTGGTTGGATGGTTAGTTGAGTTATTTAGTTCAGTTAGGCAGGTAGGTGATAGTGGTAACTTTCAGACTGGTAACGTGAATAAGACAGACAGAGAAGATATTCTGTGAATTTAATTTTAAGGGTTTGTGTACTGCAATAACTGTACTAGAAGGCTGAGACCTTACATCATGCATGAAAATATAATGAGAATGAATCTCATTATTGATTTCTGTATTCCAATACAAACATTTCACAAATTCCCAAACTGAAGCCCATCCTGCCATCAAAATAAAACACACAACATTCATGAGGTACTATTCTTGACTATTCCTACGAAGTATTAATTTGGTGGTCAAATTCAAGACCACAGCCAGAATTTGCCTTCAGGAGAAAACAATGCAAGAGCCATGCACTATCCTGTGCATAAAACCTCCAGATATGTAGAGTTTAAACTCTTTGACAGTTCATTATTTCCATATTTTGATGGAAGAATACTTAATTGACTTCATTTTACAACTCAACTTCTTGGCCTAATTCTACAACCCCTGATTATTGTAACAAATGTTAGTAGCATTTTTGACCATTATTTTGCCAATTATATGTGCTGTAAAATTAGAAATTGGAAACCCCTGTGCCTTTTTGTTCACATTACCCTCATGTGTAATACATTTGCTTCATTTGGTAATTGATACTTCTGGTACAAAAGGAAGTACTTGAGCATGGTAACTGAATTGGTTGGTGTAGCTGTAACTCTAAATGGACTTGATATCCGGAAGTTTATCATGATTTTCTGCAGTCCCTTTAGGCTAGTGCCAGGACAGTACATTGATTAGACTATGTCTGCTTCCTTATAAATCTTCCCTGCCCATCAGTCACGAATCCCTCTGCCATTCACTGTAGTATGTGAACTAATGAAAACATTTTGAAGTAACCCACAAAAGAAATTTATCATATCTTGACAGAAATGTAAAGACATTATATCAACAACCCAGGCTTAAAAACATTTCTCATAACATGATTAATATTTACAAGTGACATCAGAATCTGAATCATGACTGTCACTGTATCTAGGTTACCTCACAGATAGGCATGGAAGGAGACATGTGACTGAAATTATTCATAGTTACTGTGTGCCAGTACACAATAATAACGAAAAAACATCATCACTGTACAGTAAAAGATTTATTAAACCTTCCCTTATTTCATAATAATATTATTTCTGACATGTTTTGGCCTTTGCTTGGCCTCCATTAGTAAAATCCTAGATGTATAACATGACGAATTACTGTTGTATTTAAATTTGTATCTTACATGACATAACAGTGTAATATTCTTTAACTTTTAATGATTAATAGCTGAAATTGGTACAGTGTATGGGAAACGTTAATGTTAGGGCTGTGTTGGAAAGAATTTGTATAATGTTGAAAATATGTAATTCAAATGGCTTCTGAGAACTGCCTAGATTGTTTGATATTTTGTATGTGGATTACAATTAGTGTGTTAATTCACCATTAACCTTTAGGAACCGTGCGTCCTATATATAGGACGGGCACACCGCTACCCTCCAAACACCCCATTTTATATATTTTTTCAACAAATATAC
>JGI24700J35501_10930151_pt1 | contig 11722 bp, 7 predicted proteins | sample TergutTh196P1_FD_35501 | JGI IMG/M metagenome (IMG submission 35501) | reverse complement strand
TATTATTATTATTATTATTATTATTATTATTATTATTGTGTAATTTTTGTCCTCTATTTTGGATGATTATTCCTCTTTCTGGATTATACACGTACATTTACGTTGAAAAATAAATGCTTTCTGCTCCATCTGACTGAACTGTGTTACGTCTATCTTTTGTGTTGAGAGACCATTCAACAGTTTGACATGTACGTTGCGTGTATTGTTACATCTTTCATTACAAGGTGTTCATTTCTGCCTGTATCACTCGTTCTATCAGTCTGCGTAATGAATACCAGTCTAGAACAATTGTCGCTACTTCTGCGTTGTCCGTTTTGTTACGGAACTTCGTTGTACGAGGACATTTCAGTAAGTAATCTGCTTGCGCATAAAATCGTCAAGCTTTGTTTGCGCATGCGAGTATGATGTGACATTTAGCGACAAGTTTGAAGGGTGCGCCGCCATATGACAGCCCAGCAGCTCGCCTGTATTCTGATAACGACATGTTCTGGCAGCTTTCTTCGCGAGTACCACGGATTAAAAAAGTTTTCGAATTCGGAAACTGCAAAAATACAACACTTAAAAGATATTCCCAAAATTCATAATGGGCTGCGTACGAGCAGTGATTGAAGGACTTCACTGAGAACCCATCAATTTTAAAACAGCCCATTCGTTTAAAGTCCATGAGTTAACATACACACTTTGGGTAATAAAGAAACTTTACCAGGAGTGCCATATAATTATTACAGCACACTGCAGAGTGAAAGAGATTTGTCGCTGTTCATCAAAGCACGCACGCGCACGCACACTATATATATCTCTCTCTCTTTCTCTTTCTGTCACCGCTGCCTCTTTCATGTCATTTTTCGTCATTTACTGAAACAATTTCGCATTTTGCGAGTTTTTTTTTGTCCTGTTACACTATATTACTAGTATTATTGACTTTCTATGTGGAGCAGAGTCCTGCTTCAGAAGCTAACGGGCCCTCAGCTAGTCAAGAAATTCAGCGCATTTTATGGAATTTGGACGTTCATTGCCTCATTCGCAACAACCTGTCACAGTCCCTGTTGTGAACCAGATGAATCCAGTCCACGCCCAATCCCTCTTCTTGAAGATCCATTGTAATATCATGTTCTCATCCACGCCTAGGTCTTCCGAGTGGTCTCTTTCCCTCAGATTTCCCCACGAAACTCCTGTTGGGACGTCTCCCCTCTCCATACGTGCCACACACCCAGCCCATCTCATTCTTATTTTGCAAGTATTTTGAATGTTGTCAACTATATAAAACGAGTGAATGTGTATATTTCTTGAGATACGAGATCTTAGTTACAACAGTTCTTATTGCTGTATCACAGTATCGTAATTCCTTGGGTAAAGCTTTTGTGCTAAAAGGTTTATCTTGATAGGATACATGGTTTTTCAATCAAATCCAGTTTTTAAAGTAATGAAAAATTTTTGACATTACTCGGCCAAATCCCCTCATCAGACGTTACTTAATCATGATCCGTCTCACATATGTTATCTCATCTAACACAAATTAACATAATCTCAGTACACCGAGCAGGTTGGTGTAGCGGTAGCGCTCTAGAGATGTATTCGGGAGGTTTTCGGTTCAAATCGCCGCAGGGAGACGGACTATCGTGACTTGGGTGTTTCGTGGTTTTCCACGGTGTCTCCAGAAAAATTCCACGGTAATGTCCCGATTAGGCCGCGAAAACTTTCTACTAACTAATTTTCAGTTTACGAGGTCTCCCCGGACAATATCCGTCCATTTTGAATATCTCTAGAACCGGTCGCTTGGCCTTGATGTAACTATGCAGCCAGTCAGATGAAAGCTTAATGTCCATCCCTGAACAGTCACTCTCCCTTGGGGCTAGTCAGTCGGCAGTAAGACACCTTTGACTGCGCTTGTGTACTGTGTGACCATCGCATTCACAAATCTCCTCCCTTTCAAAGGCGATTTTAACATTGGGAAAAGCAAGAAGTCACAGGGAGCCAAATCTGGGCTGTAGAGGGACTGACAGACCTGGGTGATGCGATGGTTTACCAAAAAATCCTACACGAGAGCTGTAGAGTGGGCAGGCGCATTGTCGTGATGAAGCTGCCAGTCACCACTTGCCTACAGCTGCAGCCGTTTGCTTCTTACTACATCCCTCAGCCGGCGAAGGACTTTAGTGTAGTTCTCCTTAGTTATTGTCCGTGGAATCCCCAGTGCTTCTTCTAATTCTGGCACTTTCAATCGTCGATTTTCTTTAATTGCAGCCCGCACGCATTCAACATTTTCGGTTGTTCTTGTTGAAGGCCTTCCAGAACGTGGATCGCTTTCCACGGATTCCCAGCCATCTTTGAAGCGTCGGTACCACAATTTTATCTGGGCTTCACTCAATGAATCATCCCCGAAAGCCAGATTAATCATTCGAATAGTTCCCGCGGACGAATGTCCAGGTTGGAATTAAAACTTGATGCAGATTCACTTATTTGCTCGCTCAGTCATTGTGAAATGCGACAATCACACAGTACACAAGCTCAGTCAACGACGTCTCACTGCCGACTGACTAGCCCCACGGGAGAGTGACTGTTCACGGATGCACTCCAAGGTCTCCTCTGACTAGTTGCCAAGTTACATCAAGGCCACCCGACCGGTTCTCGAGATATTAAAAAAAGGACGGATACTTTCCGGACAGACCTCGTATCATGCAACAATCGTTATACCGTGTACCAGGCCTATAATTCAAGACACTGACTGCCTCATAAAATGAACTTCGTCTTACCCCAGCTACCGAATTCAAAATCATTACACCCCTCCTATTCTCACCAAACCTCATTCCACCTCACATTGTGTCACCATACTTCACTGAATCCCATTCGACTTCACGTCATCTCTCCTAACTGAATTTCACTTTACGCAGTGCTGGTTTAGGATCCCACTGCAAAATAACTCTGGCATGAAACACACTGACGTCAAAAGAGCAAAATGTACTAGGCACGGAGCAAGTTGGCATGGCAGTAAACATTTCAAATATCGTATGGTATGCGGCTGTTTTCACTGAATTTTCATAATTTTTTCTGACCTTCCACACAAATGCAAGAGCACAGTAAGAAATGTTTCGATCTCGTCTTGACTCTTATATCGTCTTGTATATAAAATCTCTGTTTCTTCCTCTTGGTCTGCCTGGTAAGCGACCATAACTGGTGTTGTAGTACAAAATCTCAATGACCAGCAATATTTCATGCAATTTTGATCGTATTCATAAGATGGTTGTAAGAGACACTTTTGTTGGCATTTAGATACAAATGTAATTTTGGAGAATTTATTTTTATCTTATGAACTAAAGTATGTTCGCTGGTAACAAATATTTTATTTCTGTCAAGTTGAATTGAAGCCAATGTGTTAATCTTTCAGTGAGTAATCATCATACTGCATCATATCCGACATACTGTGGAATTGTTCTTAGGCTGTTTTAGTTCAAAGTTCGCTAATTTGCATGATACTGATAACTGAGAGATAAAATTTATCAAGAGCTAATGACCTCAGTAGCATTCTTCTCATACTGAGTCGCGGTTTGAAGTTCGAAAATGTCAAATTTTATGTAATGTTATACTATACCATTAAAGAAAATATCGCTCTTATAATTTCTACATGATAAAGCTTAGGCTTGCCATATTGTTTTGCTTTCGTAGGAAGTGACTGCGTCAAGGTCTGTGCAAGCCAGTGGGCCAATAGCAATCCGAAAAAGAAAATAATTAAAACAATTATTTTGCAACATTTGTAGGCCAACCTTTGTTATAGTCAGTACCATCATCTTGTGTGTGATCCAGACCTGGAATCTGGTTTGTCGAGGAGGAGGGGCTCGAATGGCAAGGAATAGAGGGCGTGTACATCTGGAGAGATCAATACGTTGCGTCATATCCTGGTCCATGACGTCATGCGACTAAGTGGACCAGTCTGTCAGGGCGGGGATGCATTGCGGGATACATTGTTATCGCTTCGTGACAGTTGAAATGGGGATTATCTGGCCATGGTGGTTCACTGTCAATTGAACTAGCGACATGTAACCAACTTTCTCTCTCTCGGCTTGTCTCGCCGACTTCGTGTATTGGTATCAAGCAGCATCCGAAACTGTTCTACGACATTAAATGAAGATAGTTTTCAATGAACCAATTTTTGAAACCGATAGGAGACGAAAATGCTCCCTCTAGCTTATGCGCTGAAACAGGCTGAAAACAATTACTTCTACAGTTATATCTCCGTATTCGCGAAGGATGCGTCCCTGAAATGAAATGGAACATTATAATTTGCGAATAAATTATGTTCATGGGCAACAGGCCTTTATTGGTAGTAATTTATATATTGCCGTAAAACAGACAGAATTTATTAAATTAACATGTAGCATGCATTGTTAGATTTAATAAAGTCGTTATGTTGGACGGAAGCATATAAATAACTTTTAATTTGTCACGGCACAGCGGGAAGATTTCTATCGAAATACACAGGCCTATATATTGTTTCATAAATACGGGTGAGAGTCCTGAGATGGTTTAAATATAACATTTATGAGACCCCTTCGCGAAGAGAGTTCGCTTTATGCATGATCAAAATAAATGTGGATGTGAATATAGTATAAGTTTTCACAGCTATTGCCAAGTATATATCATACCTCAAAATCAGAAATTGTTTTCCTTGTATTCCGTCACGTAGTCACAACATGAAGAATGTTTAAAACAAATGTTCTGTATCTTAACGTATTCGGTTCTATATTATATACAAGGTATTAAGCTATTGTGGGGAAACTCTTACGTTTAGTTTGGGATCAGTCTAAAATACGTAACTGACAGCTGTACATCAAAATGTGACGCTGCCGACAACTTCTGGAGCAGATACCGGGTCCCAGATTTCATGGAATTTCTTTTGAAGTACCAGTGATTAAACATGACCCGAATAGACAGACACGCTGTCTCTTCAGTTTATGCTTTTTATACAAAGGACAACAAACAAATAATTTTCATCTCCATTTTTCTGTCTTCCTTGGCGCCAGACTTTTTTTCGAGTTTTAGTTCCTTCAACATTTAAAAATCACCACCCCCGTGCCTTCTGGCTACAACTTTCACACTTCCTTAATTTGACGATCCGGTCACCTTAATATTCGTCTGTCGACACCTGTCCAGGAATGAGGCTAATTAAAAACTACTACATAATGTTATTGGCATTCGAAGATTGTTATTAACGCGAACGTCCAAATAAATTCTTGTGAGCTAATGCCATATTTGTCAAGGCATTCCTTTATTAAATGACAGTAACCAATACAACAGACTCTGAAGTGCAATGCGGATCGAAATTTTGGTGCCTGTACTCCTTTGTACACGAGATGTCCTGAGGATAGCGTCTCGGTATCGGAACCTGTAGAAGTTTTTAATACTTGTGTACTGTTTGTAATCCTAAGTTTTATTTATACCAACGTATGCACTTGTTTTCATGTTACACTAAAATCACTTAAAACACCTTTTATAAATAATCCAACATATTTATAAAAGGTGTTTTAAGTGATTTTAGTGTAACTTGAAAACAAGTGCATACTTTGGTATAAATAAAACTTAGTGAAACGAAATGCACGGTGAAACAATAAAATGTTTGTAATCCTGTTGTGTGCATTTGTGGGTAGGTATGATTGATTGTAAGGATAATGCACGGAATAAATTACATCAAATTAACAAATTACTTTTTTTGTTATTGCAAATTTCGAGGTTCGAATTAGTGTCTGAGACTGGTTGTTATGAGGTTTCGTGCTTTTCCGTAGGCCTTCACTGAAACTGTTGTACAGTTGGTCTCAATCGCTCTCTTCCACACCCACTTCACTTGTTGATTTTAACAATATACCTTTCGACTCTGGGGGCGCGAGGTGGCGTAGTGGTTAAGGCACTACGCTACAAACCAGCAGGTCGCGGGTTCAATTCCCTCTGGTGCCACCGGAATTTTTCAGTGACATAATCCTTCCGGTCGCACTATGGCCCTGGGGTCGACTCAGCCTCTAACAGAAATGAGTACCAGGTGTATTTCCAGCGGTTAAGGCAGCCGGTACGTAAGGCTGAAAACCTTACCACCATCCTGTGCCGTTGTCTTGAAATATGGGAACCTTAACTTCCTGGAACCATCTGGGCCACTCGAGGCCTGTAACGGGACTGCTTTACCTTTCCCTTTTACCATTCGACTTTATTAACAAGTATAGTGTAATAATAACGGTGGGTAATGTTTTTTTAACGTTACTTAGCTCAACAGTTTGTGTTTTGGAGGTTGTTTTTGTTCTTCTAACAAAGAGCGATTTTTTCCCTAAACGACGCGACAGAGCTTTGAGATATGTCTGTATGCGTTTTGTTAATTCCAAGGCAAAAAGGGAATTTTAAGACTTTATTTAAACAACCTCGCCCTTTTAATGAGTAAGTAACCCGAGAAAAAATCGTGTCTGCGCCAGAAACTGCAACCTCATATTCAGTAGGTAATGGGGCTCATTCCCCACGGGTAAAGGGACAGAGGTGCGAAGTTGCCGCTAACCTCTATCTAGTGCGAAGGTTAAGAATGCCTGGAGACGTACCTTCACTGTCCCCACATATCTTCGTGGCGTGCAGAGCGACAGCATTTCCTTTATTTTTACATGCTGCAGAAATCTGCAGGGAAATAAGCCTGAGCGCGTGGGGATGAGGACGTATGTCTCATTCGTTGACTTGGTTTCTTATTTGAGCTTCGTGACTGAATTCAATGAGACAGGTCTATCGTATTTTACAAGATGGACGAGGGGGTGCCCTGTACAATGACAGTGGAATTGGGTTGTATCGCCTGTCTCAGTGACGGAGTGAATCTCTTAATGTATTGTGTGATGCAGCCTATATGTGTATGTATCGAAACATCACATGGTAACTCACTGCTTATTCTTGTTTACAGGTGATTTGGGTGTGTATTCTCTGTCGAAAGAAACAGGAACTCTTAAGTAAAACGGGTCAGTGGATCAACAAAGGAATGGCAACCGGCGACGCCATCATGCGCCGTATAGAGGCAGATCTTCAACAGTCTGAAGACATTACACCGACGCTTACTACGCCAATAGACAAGCGTCCGAAACTCGAGAGAGCTCACAGCGCTGCCGAAAAAGAGAATGTGCCATTAGCTCGTACAGGAAGTGGCCTAAGGCGTCAGTATTCGCAACAAGAACAGTCGACGACGTCGGGGCGTCGTATGTCAGCGAGTGACAGTGGCGTGGATGTGATCTCACCGTCTCAGAGACACACAGGTAGGGCCAGGGAACCTTCTGTAGAGCGTGGACAAGGTTTTCAACAACAGTACCACGAAGACGACCCAAGGTACTATCGTAATGAACTGGAGGGTTTGATGCGGAGTCAACAGCAGCAACAACAACAACAACAGGCGTATCAGCATCTTCACGGTACCGGGTTATACAGGAGTGAAATGGTTCATGGAGGTAGTGGTAGTGGTGGTGTAAGTGCGGGTGGTGGCTTTAGGAACGATTCCTTGAGCTCGGAACAGTCTTCTTCCATGGATGTGATGACATGTCCGCCTACTGCAGTGATGCGTGGAAGTAGTGGTGCGCCGATGATGATGATGATGTCAGGAGGAAATAATAAGAAACACAGAAGAAGCGGTTCTGGTAAGAAGGCGCATGCGCATCATCCGTCTTCCACCGCTTCACAGCAATCTCAGCAACAATTGGTGACGTCTTCGAGGCATCTTCAGCAGTCACAGCAACAATCGTTCTCAAGCTCTGACGATGAGTTGAGATCGACCCCCGAGTGCACCAGCTGCGAGGAGCACGACAGCGAGAAGGGTAAGTACAGAGACAGCTATTTGTCCAGCAAGGATTTTTAACCATATTAATGTCTAACGTTCATTTTATTACAGCTGCAGCGCATATACACGCGGCGTTCAACCCACTTTGTAAACTATGCAGTAAAGTAGGCGAACAGAGCTCAACAATGAACATCTTTTCTGAAAATAAACTGTAACGAAAGGTTGTGAAATGCGCTTCTAAACTTAAAGACAGCTGGGTTGTGAATAACATATTTCACGGCATTGAGAAGTAATTATCGTCGCTATTGTCTGTGCCTTTGAAAAATTCCGTATTTGTACTTGTATTAATGACATCACTGTTACATACAACTTTGTTAAGAGAAGCCGAAGAGTAAAATTCCTAAACGAGGAACAGCGAAATTTATAAATAATTGTTTTATATTTATGTAGCGTAGCTCACATAAACGTTTTTATATGTACGATGTACAAGACATTAAACTCTATCTGTAGCTGAGAGGTCTGTTGGAACGATATTGTAACACTTTCAAAAATATTGAACTATGTCGAATGACATATATGACCCAGAAATTAAGTACACCTAGGTGCACTTAAAATCATGTAGTGGCTGACAATCTTTATTCAAGGGTGGTTGAATAGAATTAGTTTCTGTACAGAATGGTGTAATTTTTAGTTTTTCAGTATTTATTCATTTTGCAAATACATCGGTTATCGTAACTCTGATGTTCTTGGATGCCTTTCATTTTAAGAGGAAAAACCTGCACCGCTTCTGACTTGTACTTGGAAGACGCCCGGCTCGCATCTTGGCCAGGATATTGACGATCCTGAAGTTCTTTTAGTTCCAGTTAGTACTGCTTGGCTAATGGAGAGACGGGATAGCTTAGTCACAATGACTAAGTTACTTGCTGGACTGTCGGAGCATAATTTCAGTTCCAATGAGGGGTAAAGTTGTTTTCTCCTTCTTCGAAATGTCCAGGCCGTGGGAGAATCATCCTTAAAAGTTTTATGTACTTTTCTTCTTTATGATCATGCGATTGGTATACCTACCTTCGCTTATATTGTACATAAGGTAAACCACGAGAGCATTAACATGGTATGTTACGGTACATGATTCTGGCTTGGACGAAAGTAATGAGGCTAGTTTACATGTTCGTATCAAACAGTAGTGTTTTATTAAATGACACTATTCGTTGCTAACATATCGTCGGTGCTAAGTTAATGATATGTGATGATATAGGATTGGTGGAATGGTAATGACAAGGGAAACCGAAGTACTAGGAAGAAAATTTGTCTCTTTGCCGCTTTGTCCACTACAATTTCCACACGGTCTGACCTGGCTTCACACCGTCCTTTCCGGTGAGATGCTACCTGGAATGTTCTTTTTCATTCAACGGTAGGGCTACACATCGTTATCAAAATCGTGAGTCGTGCCATGGCTTAGGCGGTTAACCGCCGTCGTCACCGCTGGGGATCGGTTTCTATCCCAGACCAGTGTATGTGGGATTTTTAGTATGTGAAGTGATATTGGGACACGTTTTCCTCCGAGTACTTATGTTTTCCCCCGTCAGTTCATTCTATCAATGATCCATATTTATTTTTCATTCATTTATCACCGAGGCTATGTGATTTCAGCAGTTGTTGGCGTCGTTAAATAAAACATGTATCGCATTCACCTCAGTTTCTTTCAGACTGTGGTAAATTCCAGGCTAATCTCCTAAAATAATCAAGAAAACGTATGCATTGAATAAACGGTTTCTGGAAGCATCTTGAAACTGTTAGTATAAAACGTAGCGTCTTCGCTTCACCCTCTTTCTTTGTTAACTGCTGTGCTTCATCTAGTAAGAATGGAAACGTACAGACGTTCCTGTGTTTAAGAATAACGTCATGAGAGCGTAAAGAGTGAACATATGAAAACCTGTGCTCAGGGATGCAGAAACAGGGTCGTCCAGTCGCCACGTGCGAGGCGAATGCATTTTGATGAATGGCTAGTAAATTTGTATTATAGTTATGTCGACTAGCCTCCACACCTTTGATGGAAATGAGTCGTAGGCTTTACGTTCCAGCAGATTTATTGCCTTGTACCAGTTGCACAGGAGCCGAAGGATGCCACTGTCGGTCTGAACGTTTTGGTGAAAGAGAAGTCTCTCTCTTCTTCGATTCGAGCCCCAGTTGCGTAGCACGTAGTCACGTTACAAGTCATTACTGTTGCTCTGTCGAATTCGGCCCGCTTGGATGTTAGTGACGAGCCTTAACTCTTGAGATGACGTATCTGTTTAGATGCGGTTTAGGACTGGAAATCAGTACTTATAAAAATCTCCACGACATGATAATAAAATAAAAAGGGGCATCAACATCCATGGGCTTTCAGACCCATTCATCTACGAGTAATATGCTGGACGAATAATTATAACTGATAGAAGAACAAGGGTTAGACATGTGACCAGACAATTACTATGGAATCCGAAAATACTCCCCATCACTTCATAATTTATTCGAAGCTCGTATTGATCGTGGTATAAACTGAAACCCGTCTCGTGTAATACTCTGCACTGTAGAAGGATCACAGTTTCCTCCATTACTCCGCTGCACAATATTTTGCGGAATGAAGGAGGAATTATAATTCATATTCAGCTTCTAACTGACGACCTGATGCATTCTGAATCAAAATTGGCTGTGGGTAAATATGTCTTTCGGACAACTGCTTTGAATCCTTGCATGGAGGTTCGGCCAATCGTATGGCGTGCATCAACGTAGGACAACACGATACAGAAAAAGCGATAAATGTCTATACTTACAGGTGCCGAATGGAATTCTTATCCACAATCGGATGTTCGAGCGGTATAGGGCCGTACTGCGTTAGCCAGCGTGGCTACTGTGATCCGCGAAAACCCTAAACGTAAGTTTAGTAAGAGTTTTCGTGCAGGGATCTAATTCACGCAGCAAAAACTAATTAACAGAATACGTAATGACCGGTCTGTTAACCCTTTAAAGCTTGGTTAGCATTTATATTGCCAGGTTTCAGTAAAAACTTCACATTTTGTCTAACATTAAATTTACGTGCTCCATATGATATTGAAAATAAATGACGATTATTATCCTATCCAGCATTCACAGACCCGTCTTTCTAATGGTAACACAATAATTTATCTGTTAGGTACTACCTAGATGTTTCCTATATAATGCAGAAAAAAATAACTCTTCAAAGGTTCAAGTATGAACTAAAAACCAAATATGCATTGTTCTGTGTAGTTTTGTTGTAGTTGTAAGTCAGTGGATTTTCAGCGCTTTTGTGTGTAAAGAATTACTTACACAAAGTTGAAGAACAGGAAGTGGTGTTTTAGAAAGGAGAATTACACGGGTTTATCATGTAATAGGTATTTTAGAACACCGAATAAAAATGCTTAGAAGTTTCTCTTCGCATGATGCTGCTTCGGTAAGCGTGCCATGCATGTTAGGCAGGCGGTATGTCAGATGACTATGCGTTTATGTGAGTTAAATAATTTTTTGTTTAGAATTACTCTAAATTATAATTCAAGATGTACGGGAGAAAACGTTTATGGCCTAATTGTGGGTAAGCTGTGACTGAATGAAACCACAGAGTCTGAGAATAACTTGTCTATAGTCGGGGTTCGAACCGAGTGCCTAGTGTACGCGAATCGGTCGCTTTACTCGTGTTCTGTTCGGCTCGACGTATTGTGATTTTTAACAGTGCACTGCCGCATTCGAGCAAGAGCGGAGAAGCTTATTGCAATAGCAGACACATTTCATGAATGGATTCCTTTTAAATATTGCATAGCTGGAGTATTCGTTTTAACACATTCGCTGCCAGCTACTTAAATACCCAGGGGCTTAATAATTCATGCTTAAAATCGCCAGCGTCGACTTTAGTCGATCTAACTTTTCAATCGCGCGCGCTCCGCTCTTTCAGCT
>JGI24700J35501_10930152_pt1 | contig 11736 bp, 3 predicted proteins | sample TergutTh196P1_FD_35501 | JGI IMG/M metagenome (IMG submission 35501) | reverse complement strand
AACCGACCCATGGCATGCACCAGTGGCTGCTTCTACAGTTGTTAATACTCCTGAAGATGGACGCAGAAAGTGTCCGAAACATGTAGAGTAATTTTGCAGTGACTAATGAGCAATACTGCCAAAGCTGCATCTAGTTGGTTCTTTATATAATATAAATGAAAACATCTTACAAACTGAAAATTGAAATATACAAAGTAAGATGCATGTAACTAATAAAACCATATTAAATGAAGTTACATACAAACTGTACAAACTCCAAGACGCATGTGGAAAAAACAATGATTGTCTTGATATTCCTGTCAGTACATCCAAGCAGGATGCATGAATGTTTCTGAAATGGGTGGATTTGCGTGCATTTGGAATGTCAGATTTTATCAAGTTCTAAAGTACCACTTTTTATTTTTCAGTACTCAACTCTCATTAAACCAACTTGCTGTGTGACTCACCCTGCATTCGGCCTGCAGATCACCTATTGATAAGCCTTTTATCAAAGGCGGGAGGCAGAGAACAGTTGGTTAAATCATTATTGACAGGAAAGAAATCCAGGCCATCTGTTTGGTAAATCAGTTTACCTACTGTAATGAATAATAGGGTAAAGTGTGTTTGTCACTTTCTCCTCTTGTTGCTTGTTGGAATTTTTGTAAATAAACTCACATATTTAAGTCCCATGAAGTTAACAGTGGTTTTTGCCTGTTGTGGTCTATTAATACCTGTCATACTTAGCAATAATGCTAATGACCACCTTAAGTTTTTACTGTAAGTACAATCTCCAGAATCAGTTTACCACTCTGCACTGTACGTTAGACACAGTGATCCTAACAGAGCCACGAAACATCAAAGACTATCATCACGACATTGTAATGACTGTTGTTCTGTCCCTCTTCCAGATGGAATTGCTGTAAGGCAAAACTCTGATCCCCATAATTGCTACTGTCTGATAGCTTGAACAGAAGTTACTTTTGAAACCGAATATCTGAAGATGGTCTCTTAACATGCAGTATTTTACAACTTCTGCTGGGTTATTAGTATTGGGAGGGGCATTAAACCAGTTGGGTTGTATAAATGTGCACCTCCCATATTTACAGTCCTTTGGAAGACCACTGTGTGTCACTGGTTTTCTGTTCTTCAGTACTAAAGTGTAATTATATAATCTGTTTTATTGTACATGTTGTACTGCTTCTATTCACACAGATTATAAGCAGAATTAGTTGCTTGATCATTGTTCACAACAGGGTACTCCTCAGAAAAGGCCACAATATTTTTATCTGAGATTGATATATCTACTGCTGTTTCTCTTTTCACAATGAGGCACTGAAAATCAAGGAATTACAATACTTTATTGATATTGTGTTGTGGGTTTTACACCAAACACATATCTTTTCCATTTTGTTTAAGATGCTGTACATATAATAACAATTGTTTGCTTTCCACTTGCGCAGTCCGCTACTCGAACTCATACCTCTGCTTTCTTCTCTTCTTCTAGTCTGCGAGTATGATTTGAGGTTTCCACGACAGTAAAGATTCACAGTATTGCTACCCGGGTTATGACAGCAAGAATCATAATCTAGAAGACTAAGTATGCAAGTCTTATAATGTTGCATCATGACTGCACATCTATATAACATAAAGAACAGTAACTGTACACAATGTGTTATGGTGAAACAACCATCAATTTAATATTTGTCACACTTCTTTTGGCTACGCTGGGCCATCATCAGGGAAAACATGTAAAATTCAAAATATTATTTACTCACACTTCACATTAAAAAAAGAACTGTTTCATTTAAGTAAGCTTACCAATACAGGATATAAATTTACACTAACCTCTTGCTGCTGAACAAACCATAAAGGCATCACGCAGTGAATCCTTTGAACTGCCAAACGACCCTTAAAGGAGTGGCAGACAATGTGTCGAAGTTTGGAGGAATTTTGTTCACTCCTATCCAACACACTGCAGTGGTTTGCTAAGCTGCAAGACCCTTGAAGGTCAGGGTTTCTTTGTGGAGCCAGAATGGACCCCCTCCACCTCCTAAACCCCTCCAGAAACCCTGATTTATATGTCAACACATAGCAACTGCGCATTTGTCCCACCTGACTAATACAGTTACAGACATAGCCCGCTTTATCGCTTGCACTGGAATCCACTGTGGGTTGAAATATCAACACTGGCCTATGAAATGAATACTAATTGTGTTTTCAATGACGTACTGTACCCATATAGTTCAGACAAAACTAATGCTCAAAAATCAGAGATATCCACAAAAAGTGATGTTTACAGCTGCAGGAGGGAACACAGACATGCCTCTTGTTGTGCTGGGGTACTCTGTAGGGGTTGTGGGGCAGTAACATGCTACACACAGCCGTAAATCTACTAAAAACGTATTGGGCACCCTCAAATAGCTGGAATTTTATACAGTAGTCACATTGTACCTTTAGATCTGTTTTGCTGTCACTGTAGGAGAAGCTCATATCTTCGTGGCATTAGGTTTCTGCAAATGTGCCCAATTGTTGGGAACAGTCTAATTATGGCAGATGATTGTAGGCGTTCAGAAGTGGCCACCAAGAAAATCAAACTCCAGGAGGAAGCTATCAGTGAAATTCTGGTTGTTGACACAGACTCAGAAAATATTACAGTTTCCTTTTTAGCTTAGCAGAAATGATTAAACACAATTTTTATACACATTTATGCAATAAAGGAATGCACATTTATACTCTGTAATAGGTCAGCTGACTTCAAACAGTAATTTTAAAAAGGTACAGGTACACTTATTCTTACCTCTTGCACCAGATGCAGGCAATTGGTTAACTTCACACCCTCACTGTTTTACAATTCTGGAATGCACCCTGGTAACCCATGAACAAGAGGCTGGGTAGGCCCAAGTGGATGTGTATGTTTTGGAGAAGGGAAAAATGTCTTGCCCGTGCCAGGATTTAAACCCAAGGCTGTCCAGCCCATAGACTAGTCATTGTACTGACTACACTACCCCTGCTCCTCAATAATTTTAATGTAAAACTTAAGTAGTTTTCTACTTCGTATTTTACATGTTCTCTCTGATGATGGCCCAGCCTGGTAAGAGGAAAATTAAACTTACTGTTATTTCTTCATAACATAGTGTATATTGTCTTTCTTGTAGAACAGTATGTAAAGGTAAAGCTAAATTTCACCCTAGGAGGGCCATCAAGGCCCAGAGGGAGAGTATAGGTACACTCTACTCCTTCTTTAACCTTGGTGCTAGATGGGGATGGGTGGGCCCCAGGGCCATTCTGGATGGTAGAACAGTATGTACAGCTCATAAATCTGTGCAAACATATTTTCACCATCATATGTTTAATGAGACATCTAATGTTGTAAAGTTTCTTCCAATGCCAGTTAATTTCCGAGGGTTCTGTGCTATAGGAATTTTTATCATGCATTTTCATCTATTGCTGTTACTGGAATAGTAGGAACAGAACAGTGCTGCAGTATACAGCATCATTAAATATCTGGTAGAAAAAACATATCTATATACACATGCTACCAAAGAATTCTAGCACACTGCAGTACGGAAGAGTGGATTTATTCTGCGAGGTCTGGTGCTGGATTATGGCTCACTTTCTGACGCTTCTTCGATTGAATATCAGCTAGTGTTTGTTCAATCGACCGGACATCTTTCTTGTTTTCACTTGGCACTGTAAATAAAGTTTTAATAATTACTAGGAGTACAGAACAGGTAATGTGAATCTAAATCATTATGTGCAGGCACAATGCATTTATATCTGCATATAAAGGCACCTGTGTGCCATTTTTTTTACTGGAGGTATGAAAGTAGAGCTCTGCACTTTCTCTGACTCTAAGAAAGACAGATGCCGTCCCTGCTTCCCTGTTGCTTCACCTTAAGTAACCAGTACCTATTGAATTGAAGGCTGAGTGTTTCCCACAGATATCCTAAACAATTTACACAAAATGAAAATTTCTAAAATACCATTACCAGGGATAAACCTCGAGCTGCCCTTGCATAGAATGACTTCTTATGCAACTTGCTTATAACTATGAAAAACCAACTTAAAATACTAGTATGATGTACAGTGACTGCCTCTTCAACTGGTATTTGATAAATAGTCCCTTATACTCCACATGCAGTCACTCTAAAACTTCAGTCAACAGTGTAACTAAATTCTAAATTCATAAATGATACTCATAACAGCAAAAAATGCACATCATTTATTCCAAAGGCTTTTACTTTTTGTCATTCTTACCATGAAAGACATAAAAAGAACCAAATTTTCAATAACATACCAAAGCCATATAGTTTATTGGTCTGTGTTTTTCTAGCTGCTTCCTTTGCTGCCTCTCGACCAATCAGGTGTTCATATTTCTCTCTGTAGTTGGAATTGGGGACAAAATCTTTTGTTTTTTTCAGTGTCCATTCCTCTTCTTGTTTCCTTTCCAGTTCTTGCTGCAACCAGCATTGAAAGTCATAGTTCACATTACTAATATGAAATGAGACAGCTTGTTAGAGTTGGAAAAGATTTTCAGGATCTTCTGCTGTGCATCAGTTCATCTGCCACACCTAATGAGGTATCCAGGTGACTACAGATAGGGACATAAAGATTTTCATGACTGCAATACTAGTTTTAAATTATTTAGATTTTTCTACATGAACTTACAATATCTGTCCAAGACTGGCCTCACAAGAAACATATTCACTAATTTTAAATGGCGAGAATCATGACTCAGCAATAAAAAATGTTTTGAAAATCAAAATGTCAGTATACATTATAAAAAAATCAGTCTTGAATAACATAAGAATCTAGTAATGGATATGCTACTGTTGCTTTACCCATTGGTATCACTAGCTCTCTCCCATGCATAATAGTTCTGGGGATATACCACTAACTGGCCAATATACCAAGTTTTAGTCTTTCAGAAGGAAAAAAATATACCTTCTGAGCCAACAACTTTGCTTTTTCAGGGTCCCATTCCTCCCCACGTCTCAGTGCTGCCAGTTCATCATCACTTGGGGTAAACTCCCGCTTAAAAATCATCACATGTCGGTCTACTCCTTCCTCACCTATTGAAAATGCTGGGACTCCTGCTACCTCTGCCACATCATGTCTGCAAAAGACTGGAACGTTATAATTCATCCACATTCTTATTACATCAATTTTACTAAAACCTACATCTACACATATCCTTAACATGGATTCCATAAAACCTTATTTCGAATTTTTATCTTGAAACAGTGGTGATACTGGCACGTATTATGTGAGAAACAATAATCAAAATGCATTAATTTAACATCCACTTAGCTGCAGGTAAAAATGATAACACAATATTCGTTCAATCAAATGCCAATCTTATATTTCTTGTTATAAATGTGGCAATTACTAAATAAACTTCCAAAGAATCTGATTATAACATGTACACTATTAATATGGAACCACAGTACATACACAATGCTTCTGTAGACCTGTTCCATAGGTTCAAACTTCTGTTTCTGTAGTGATTCATCTTGTAGGAACTTGTTAATATTTTCTTCAATCTGAAATATGAGATTATATAAGCTTATCCTAACACTAACGTTGTATTTTTCACGAAGGGGTTTTATAACAACGTTCAACTTGTACAGTATAGTATTATACTTACTTTCTCTCTAAAAGCCTTAAGCTTCTCTTTCTCTGCCCTCTGTTTTTTCAAAACTTCTTCTTTCTGTTCTAAAATGGCAAAAAAAAAAAACACGAGTATGACAAACAAATGGCTGGACGAACGCACACACACATTAACACCACAATGTGAAACCAAAAGTATCTCATAATATCACAATTAAAATATCAAAATTCATTTACAGTGACTTGGCTTGTCAAGTGCAGTTATGCTTACATGTAAAATGAATCATGTTATCGAAAGTGCTATTGTTGAAATATTTCCGAAAACATCCAAACCCTTCGAATGCTTCATTTCTATTTACGTTTCAAATCATATATTCAGACATAATGAACGTCATGCTTAATCGGGAGAAAAATTCTCTGGTCTCAAGTTTATAGCAATCACCTACAGTTTAATGGGTACACACGAAGTACTGCATAACCCTACTTCAAATGTTAGGTTACGTTGCAATCTTACTTTTCATCAGACTCCTTTCTTTGCTGCTCAAAGACGGCGGTTTGTCCATGGAATTTAAGATTGAGCCAAGTAAATCCATTATGTAAAACAGTAATCTCTTTAGTACTATTCGCAAAATTTACGTTCTTAAGTAAAAATCGACTCACAAAATTACACTCCCATTTCCCCCCATACCAAATAAAGCATTTGCGGGAAGAACACTTTCCTTCCGCCAGGTTCGTAGCTGTCGTTGGACATCCGTTTCAGTCTCCAAATTCCACTTCTGGTAATGCTGTCGTCTACTATATGATCCATGAATTCTGGTCAGTGTGAGTACCCATGGTGGGTATGTTTCACTCGTTCCTCAGTTGTTGCATTCCACGGATCCCACTGACTTGTTCAATACTTTGGTTTCCAGTTCGCAGACGCGTCCACGTCTCCACATGCCTCTTTCACCAGCCACTTAACGTGTGTTATTTGGGAGTACATCTACCCCATCCATTCCACATTGACTATCGTTGCCGAGGCCCACAGATTTGGTTCTTTCACAAATTTGGCAATTGGTTCCTTACGTTTTGTGAAGTTCTTTGCTCACCACATGCTGGTCTCGTTCTGAAGCCTCAGTATTAACTCTATTGTTGGTAACAATCTCGCTTCGTCGTTTTCTAATTATTTATTTAGAAAAACAACACATTTGATTTATTTCCACTTCCCGATTTTCATTTACTAACTGACGTCTTCATGATTTCGGGTTTCCGCCGTGGTGTGTATAATCTCATTTTGTCGATTATTTTGTCCGAGCTGGAGCAAGAACTACGATACAGTTCCGTGAGGTTCTCTTTTATGTATGATCCACGTGTAAAGCCGTATAGTTGTGTGCAACGCGCCCCGTTATTCGTCCTACGTTCCGAGGTGGAAAAAAGTGTAAATAAACGAACGCGTTGGGGAATGTTGCGTGCGGTGTTATATAAAATGTGCGTTGGTGGTGGTGTAAGTTCTGTGTAGAATTACTTAAAATGTTTCATCACAGTAGATTGCTGCATACAGTCTTCCAATCTAGATGGACAGTGTTTACCGAGTTTATGAATAGTGAATATACATTTGCAAATTTTTCGTCTTTGAGTTAAATAATATTGCCCGGGATTGAACATAACCTATGAATTAACGTCCTTTCAATATCAGTCTTATGTTTATGTCTAGCTAATTACGAGTACTATAGCACGAAAGAAAACAAGATGAAGTTGCAAGAAGCACCGAACGCAATATGTAAAGTCGTAAAATTTCCCGCATCTGTTACAAGTTATTTGAGAACAGAAGATAGTCAAAATGAAGAATGTTATTCTCTTAAAGGAGGACTTCTGAAAGGTAAAGCATTGTACAGGTACCAGTTCAGTTTACTTTGTTGCATGATACATTACCTCTAGATGCATGTCTCACTTGAGTTATCTGGTGTCAGTATAGTCACATCTGTGAACAGCAGCATATCTTATTTAAACCAACAGATACTCAATATGCGTGGCTGAGTTGGGGCCCTAACTTTGAAGTAATCCGTACCACAAACGGAGCCAAAGTAGCTGCATGGACATTTGGAGCTGCCTTGCACCATTCAAGAACTAAAGTAACTTGCGTCACAGAGTTGCCCTGCAATGATGGTTCAGGACGTGTTTCGCAGTTTGTTGTGGGGTTGGAATGTGAATTGGGTGGAGGAATGGTATGTGTTTTTGACATACGAGGATCTAAGGTTCTACGTGCTGTGCAGATGCCTTCCAAGGTTTGTGAACTTCAATTTAACAGTGTAATAGCTCCTTAATTTTTGGATTACAACTTCCGTTTATAGAAATTTACATTTTAATAATTTTGTAAATGTTATGTAAGATAATAGTTTATTAAAATCTTAATGTTGGACATGCTTTCTGTAGGTGACATCTGTGAGCATAGTAGATTGCGGATCAGAAGGGTGCTATCCTCTTCCACAACTTCTCAGTTCTATGACTGGTGTGCTTGCAGTTGGCCTGGCTGGTGGACAGATAATGCTTATGGATCTCTGTCGGATAAATTGTGATGAAGGTAGGCCAGTGATGCATCAAAGTACTAGGAGATTGTGTGTGCTGTGTTCAGGTTTGTGTGTCATCTGTATGTGCAGTGAAATAGTCCTGTGTTGCATAAAAGTAAACACTCTGTCCATTGTGTGGAAGTGTACACTTACCTGTATGTTGGTGACATTGTGCTGCACAAAAATTGACAAATCAGAATATGAGTAATAATTTACAGAATAGGAGGAAAGGTACTGTGTAAGAATAAGTTAGTTAAGAAAGTTTGTGTATGTAGCTCTGGTATATTATGACATGAAAGGTACAACTTTTTGTATGTAATAATTTCACAGAACATTTTACCAGCTAGAATCAGTAAAAAACCACTGGAGGTTTAGAATTATTTTGGAGTGCAATGTGTCATGCTACCAGTTAGTTTTGTATCTGTGTATGAGGTCTTATATTTTAGTAAAAGTAACTGATAGATTTATGTAGCATCTGGAAATGTTAAGAGAGCCAGCATGTACAAGGTGCAAGCCAAAAGTTTTTGGAATGGGGACATACTTTAGGGTTTCCTTACCTACAAGTCAGTATTGTCCCCTTCAAAGTGGTCCCCTTTAGAGTTTATACATTGGGTCCAGCACTTCTTCACCTGCTGGATGCATCTGTGGATCTCCCATTTTGTGATTCTGTCCAACACCACCAGAAGTTCAAGTTGAATCACTGTGATATCCTTGAATCTTTGTGCCTTTGACTGGATGTTTATCTTCGGGAACAGGAGCTTAGAGATGAAGTTTCTGTCCGTTTTAGCCTGATCTTGTTGGTCCTTGCACACGGTTGTGTGTGGTTTTGTTTATGGTCTTCATTCAGCAGATTGGGCTCAAATTTTTAAGTAGTTGGCAGTTTGCTTAAATTTTAGTTAAAATATATTGGCAGGTAGTGTATGATAGGCCCAGAATGTTGAAAATTTCATTTGTCATACACCATCTGACTTGATGCTCTTTTTCAACTCTTTCATCAGTGCAGCGACCTGAACATTTAAAACCCTGAGTTGAAATTTTCCCACTTTTGAAACATGAGTATCATTCAAAGGCTTGTGTTATACTCATGTTTTCATCTTGAAAGGCTTTTTTAATCATGTCATAAAATTTCGAAGCTGAGTGCTCAGTGTTGAAACAAAACTTGATGAAAATTCTCTGTTCCACATTACTGAACTACAGTGATTGCTGAACACACCCAACACAGATACACTAGATGCCAGCTGCACAAATTGCATTTGTTAGTGACACTTATCACAGTAATTTGTAATAGCATTTGGTACCTGGTAGTGTGCAGCTGCATTATATCTGTTTAGTGCTACATGCAGCCAGTTTGCAAACTTCTGGCTTGCTTCTTTTACTGGATTTCATGACTAATGACTCATCAGTTATATACTGGGGTGCTGATAAGTCCTTAGCCTGACCTACTTCCCGATGTATTTTGTTTGATGGTGAGAATATTTTGTTTGATGCTAGTCTTCTTTTATATATATAAATAGTACTAATATTTCTCCAAGTATGATTATAAATAGGATACATGAAACTCAAAATCTTCCGTCACTGTAGCTTGTTTCCTTCGTGGTCAGGCTAAGGACTTACCAGCAGCTCTGTATGAGTCACTGGAATGCAATTCCAAAACTTCCACTTTCTTTAAGGAAAATGCACCAGTACCAGTAAGAAATTGAGCAGGTACGCACAGGTCTTATTCCAGTATAATTGATAAAGATTTTATTTTTTTTTGATAAAATACTTCACAGTACATCATGCAGCTGAGGGAAATATGGCTGACAGATTTAGAATCTCCTGCACATATGTAATTAACAGATTTAGTGCACATCACACTTATCATTTCTCCACAGGTTTGTAAATAGCAGTGTTTGGGATGGTACAGAATGCATAAGGTTGTGTATACTTAAGTAATTTTTGTATATGCAGGTCTAAGCATGGGAAGTTGTGCTGACTTGAGAGATGAACGACATGCTTGCCAGCTTCTGCCTATCAGTGTCCATGAAACTGACCAAGAGACGTTGGAATATAAACGAGCTTACGCTGCCAGAACTGGTGACCATCTGTGTGTGGTATTGAATGGTTAGTATTACTGTGACTCTGTCTAATAGGTGTTGTGTACAGTTGTTGGTGTTCTGCTCTTGTAGTATTTATTTGCCTGTGTGGTGAATAAGGACACTGAGGAGTGTGAGGTTTTTCATGGTTTTCTGGCTGAGTAACTGCTTGATTTTTACCTTGAAGATAGTGTTGGATGCTTCCATTTACATCTAGTTTATAATTCATAACCCTTATACCTGTGTTGCTGCATAGTCAGCATTTAAATCAGTTTTAGTAATGAACCCAGTAATAAACTTTTATACATGTACGTATGCAAGTTACAAAGGGGATGTGCAGAGCTGCAGAATTGATTCTTTCTTTGAGACACATGAAAAGTTACCTATCGAAGTTACAGAACTACTGTAGGTAGGGCGTACCTGTATCTCTGGTGAGTAATGCAGTTAAAATGTTAAAATATCGTGCAGTGGAGACTGATGGCATATTTCATGTAATACAGGCAGGTCTCATTTGATGCCAGGGTTACATTCCTGAAAAACGTCATGCAAATTGAAATCATGCAACTCGAACACAAAATTCCAATTTAAACCGTGCATTTCCTGGGAGTTGACAGTCTCATCCTGTGTAGCATATGACTATACCACTAGTTGACTTGTGGACCTGTAGAGTCTATATGTACTGCATATACAGTATATATACATTTTTATACAGTTTACATACATTTCAGTACAATATATTTATTTATTTCTAATGCAATAAAAGTGTAAGAGACTCACATCCTTAGTTTTTGATACAGTTCATTCTGATAGGACTGTGGTAGTCATGCTACACAAACAAACTCTTTAGTTCCTAACTCAGTACTTTTTTTAATTCTATCAACGTTTTCACAAATTGTACATATGCTGCTACCGGTGTGTCTAACGTTATGTCAACATTTCATTCATTTTTTTCAAGTCAGCTTTTTTTATGACTAATTTCTCTTCGATACTGATTGTCTTTTGCAGATTTTTCACTTTGATTGCACTAGGTAATGCAGATTTTACTTTCTCGCTCATGTTGGTAAGAAAAGCCAAGGCTGTAGAAGAGGAAACTAAATGAGCTGCATGATTATATCACCAGTGTAAATTAATCCTCATGTGACTGATAGTGGGAGAGTGACATCACTTTCTGCTAGCCTCCTGCTAAAGAAAAGTGTGGCCACAGATAGTCTGTGCCACATTGCATTAAACTGAAAATTATGACCTAAATTCGAGAAGTGTTGTAAATTTAAGTTTGTGTTAAAGCAAAATCGCACAAGAAGAAATTGTGTTAAATGAGACCGGCCTGTGTTTTAACATAAATACTGTGACAGCATAATTACGTTGGGCAGCACACGTAATCAGAATGGATACAACAAGAACTGTGAAAAAATTAATTGAATGAGAACCAATGTTCATCAAGACCAGTAGGAAGACCAAGATTGAGATGGCTTGACCAAGTAGAAGAGGATTTAAAGAAGATGAAAGTGAGAAACTGGAGAGAGAAG
>JGI24700J35501_10930153_pt1 | contig 11737 bp, 13 predicted proteins | sample TergutTh196P1_FD_35501 | JGI IMG/M metagenome (IMG submission 35501) | reverse complement strand
AAGTTTGTCCACTTTTCAAAGTGGCGGGGGTTTGGGGGCTGGCCCCCAAGGTTTTAAAGGAGAGTTGAGGATGGGACCTTTTGATATAGCGATAATTGTTTTTGTTGTAGTTGTGGTTATAATTGTGGCGGTGTACTTTTTGAATAAATGGGCGAGTCGGCGTATGGTGGAGCAAAATACCATGATAGAACGCACAAAACAGACCGTGTCCATGTATATAATAGATAAAAAACACGAAAAGATGCAAAACGCCAACTTTCCCAAAGCCGTTATGGAACAGTTGCCACGCTTTAACAAAATGGTAAAAATGTACCTGGTAAAGGCGAAAGTCGGGCCACAAATAATGACTCTAGTTACAGATAAAGAGGTTTTTAATGCCCTGCAAGTTAAAAAAACCGTCAAGGTCGATTTGGCTGGAATCTACATAGTAAGCGTTAAAGGAATGAAGAGCAAGGAAGAGATGGCGGAGCGTAGAGGCGGAAATCTACCCTGGTACAGAAAAATTTTACCTATCAAAAAATAAAAATCCAGATATTTTTGTACAAAATAACCAAGAAACTGCGGTAAAAATGACGTGAATTTGTTTAATTTGTATAGCAAAAAACACAACATACAAAAATCGCCCGAAAATTTTGGTAATTTAGCCAGTAGAATTATTGGCGAGTTTCGTGTATTATAATTATACAGTGTTTATTAGACCTGTCCCTAATACTGCCGACTGCCGTGCGGAATACGCAGCCATTTAGTAAAAAGTAGCGAAAAATGCGGGGCTGGGGCGTATGGCAGGATGCGGATGTGCCTGGTGTCCAGTGGACATCGTTTGGGCATTTGTGAAGCAACCGAAGTTCTGCGGTTTTAGGGCGTGTCTATTTTTATCAAGGAGGATGAAGTAATGGCAGGTTTAGAATTAATTGACATCATGAAGATGTATCCAAATGGAATGAAGGCGGTACAGGACTTCAATTTGACCATTGAAGATCAGGAATTTATCGTGTTCGTTGGACCATCGGGTTGTGGAAAATCCACTACCTTACGCATGATAGCGGGGCTTGAGGAGATTTCTGACGGCGAACTTAGGATAGGCGGCGAAAAGGTAAACGACAAAGCCCCCAAAGATAGGGATATTGCGATGGTTTTCCAAAACTACGCACTCTACCCGCATATGACCGTATACGATAATATGGCTTTTGGTCTTAAACTTCGTAAAACGCCAAAGCCAGAGATAGAGAAGCGTGTAAATGAAGCGGCCAAGATATTGCGTATCGAGAGTCTGCTCGATCGGAGACCAAAAGCACTTTCGGGCGGTCAAAGACAGCGGGTTGCGATGGGTCGTGCTATCGTTCGACACCCAAAGGTTTTCCTTATGGACGAGCCGCTTTCAAATTTGGATGCAAAGTTGCGTGTTGAAGTGCGTACGCAGATTGCCAAATTGCACAAAGATCTTAAAACCACATTCATCTACGTTACACATGATCAAACAGAGGCAATGACTTTGGGTACTCGTATAGTCGTTATGAAAGACGGCATAATTCAGCAGGTGGATTCGCCAATCAACCTATACAACAAACCAAGAAATATCTTTGTGGCAAGTTTTATAGGATCGCCCGAGATGAATATTTTGGATGCATTTGTTAAAAAGGTTGAGAACGATGTCATAATTACCGTTGGCGACTATGATGTCAAGCTTACAGAGGCGAAAGGCAAAGTGCTTGAAAATGGCGGATATATCGACAAGCCAGTAAAAATGGGAATACGCCCAGAAGATTTGCATGACGAAGAATCCTTTATAAGCACCTCTCAAGATTCGGTTGTGGATGCAGACGTTGAAATTACTGAATTGTTGGGAGCTGAAGTGTTCCTATACCTGACGGTGGCAGGGCAGCCCGTAACAGCTCGTGTAAATCCACGTAGCGTAGCAAAGGCTGGCGACAGGATTAAAATTGCGATAAACATCAATAAAATCCACGTTTTCGACAAAGACACCGAGCAAACAATCGTAAACTAATAGCCAAATAAGCGATTTGCATTGGGAGGAAATATGAGATTCATTTTTAACGGAAAAAACATATCGATATACGATGATGTTAAGGAACGAACCGAAAAAAAACTAAGCCGTTTGCAAAAACTGGTGTCCGACGATGCTGAGGTATTTATTGCCATTAGCAAACATCGGCATCAGTACAAGATGGAAGTTAGTGTACCTTTGCACAAGCGGATGCTTAGGGCTGAAGTTACGGCGGGTGATATTAATGCCTGTACGGACTCTGTCGCCGATATATTAGAGAAGCAAATACGACGTTACAAAAGCCGGCTTCGTGAGCGTTCCCGTCGGAATGTTGCCACCGCAGAAGAAACTTCTTTTGCCCAAGAACTAGCACATGAGGCACAGGTAGAAGCCCATGACAGCGGCAGCGACATTGTTATACATCGCACGAAACGCTTTGCGTTAAAGCCCATGGATGCAACGGAAGCAATTATGGAGATGGAGCTATTGAATCATTCTTTCTTTGTATTCCGCAATGCAGAAACCGACGACACAAATGTGGTATACAAACGCAACGATGGCGAATACGGTCTTATAGAATCGGAATAGCTTTCGGGCATGAACTTTGTTTTAGCGACGACCAATGAGGGCAAAATTAAAGAAATTTCCGATTTGTTCAAGGATTATACCGTGTTTCCCATGCCGAACATAGGCTACGAAATAGATGAAAACGGCGAAACCTTTTACGAAAACGCTTTAATAAAAGCAAGAGCTGTACAAAGTTTCCTTGCAAAAAGTGAGAGCGACAGGGGCGAGAGGAACGACAGGGGCAACAAGGGCGACAGAGGCGACAAAGGTAGCAATGATAACGGTGGCAATATGGGGGACGTTAGCATAGGCAACGCAAGCAACATGAACGATGTAAAAAATATAATACTAGCGGACGATTCCGGGCTTGTTATAGATGCGTTAGGGGGCAAGCCCGGGGTTAGGTCTGCGGACTTTTTAGGCTACTCAACTCCCTTTTCTGTAAAAAACGACGGAATACTGCAGTTGCTTGCAGATGTTCCCATGCAAAACAGAACGGCACATTTTGTTACAGTGATTGTAGGTCTAATGCCGAATGGCGAAATAAAAACAGCACTTGGCACTCTATCGGGACTCATATCCCTCGAGCCTAAGGGCGTTTTTGGGTTTGGTTACGACCCTATATTTTTTGTACCGAAAATCGGAAAGACGTTGGCAGAGATGCGAATGGACGAAAAGAACCAAATAAGCCACAGAGCGTTGGCTTTACGGCAGTTGCGAGAATATTTTTAAATAAGAGCAGCAATAGAGGGGGATTTTTATGAAGCCATGCAAATACGGGACACATAGGGTAATCGAGCCACAGGGGACAATGCCGCAGGCGGCACAGAAAATCAATGCTGATATGGAGCCTTTTTCCAATGAAATATTGATAGACGTTACCTCTTTGAATATCGACTCCGCATCGTTTACGCAGCTTAAACAGGCGGCTGATTCCGATGCTGAAAAAATCAAGGCAAAGATTTTGGAGATAGTGGCGGAACGTGGTAAAATGCAGAACCCTGTAACGGGTTCGGGAGGTATGTTAATCGGGAAAATTGCCAAAATCGGGGCAGACTTGGCAGGGCGTGATTTGAAAGTGGGCGACAAGATAGCGACACTGGTCTCGCTCTCGCTCACACCGCTGAAAATAACGGAAATATCGGCGATTCACATGAATATTGACAGGGTGGACGTTAAGGCACAGGCAATTCTATTCGAGTCGGGCATCTATGCAAAATTGCCAGCAGATATGAGTGAGCCTTTGGCATTGGCGGCTCTTGACGTGGCTGGCGCACCAGCACAAACGGCAAAATTGGTAAAACCTGGAGACAGCGTTTTAATTATTGGTGCAGCGGGCAAATCGGGCGTTTTATGTGCATATGAGGCAAAAAAACGTGTCGGCCCAACGGGGAATGTTGTCGGATTGTGCCATACGGAAGAAAGTGCAAAGCAGCTGACAAGTTACAATCTTTGCCACAGGGTAATTACCGTAGATGCTACTCTGCCCCTTGATGTGCTACATACCGCGTTATCAGCAAATGACGGCAAAGAATATGACATTTCAATAAATGTTGTGAATGTGCCCAAGACCGAGATGTCCAGTATTCTCCCCGTGCGAGACGGCGGAATAGCCTACCTATTTTCAATGGCGACTAGTTTTACAGCAGCAGCACTCGGTGCAGAGGGAGCGGGCAAAGACGTTACAATGATTGTCGGCAATGGCTACACCAAAGACCATGCAGAGATTACCTTGGCTTGCTTGCGTGAAAATGAGATTTTGCGGGGTGTTTTTGAGGCGAAATATGTGTGAGCGGAGGAAATTTATAATGGCAGAATACGAATACAAAACCGTAGGAATCGGAAATTTTAGGTACGATATAGCTCAAAATGCAAAAAATTTGGCTGAGGTAATAAACAAATCTGCCGAAAAGGGTTGGGAGTACGTAGATCACATAAGTTATTGCGATCCTGAATATTCGTACTACCTAATCTTTAAGAGGCCTGTTTCTACACCGAAAACTCCATAATGAACAACCAGGCATTGAACCATGATTTTATCTTAATGTGCAAAAACACGCCCGTTTACGATGTCCCCAATGACAAAATACTAAACAAAGACCTCGTCCCTGGCTCGATTTTGGCGGGTTATGCAACTTTCTTCGAGTGGATGAAAACCCGCTATTCATCAAGGAGTAATGTCGTGTCCAGACGGCTTATGCTTAGGAAATTTCAGACGGATAACCACAACAATATCCTGAAACTAACTCGGGCGTTGTCGCTGTCTGATTGCTACTGGTTGAAAGAAAAAACCGAAACCGTGCGTTTTGAGGAAATCACGCCATATCTCAACATCGATTGGGAAGAGGGCGAGCATTTTTCGTCAGGCTCGTTGGCGACTTTATTTACAAACGGTGCGGCTACCAAGCAATGGGATAATTCCAGCGTTTTACGGAAGTTTTCGGGCGAAAATGAATATTTATTGCAGCAGAGCTGTTTCCCAGCCATTTATATTCCAAAGCCCATCTAAACGGGCGGGATTTGCTATTGGAAAATTTCACATCGACCGAAATATTTTTTGAGGCTGTTGACCAATCGGATTTGTACGGGCTAGACGACAACCATTTTCATGTTGCATTGGATATTTATGGGGAAAATGCCGCAAAATTATTTTTGTTGGATTATCTAGTGGAACATGACGACCGATATTCGGGAAATTTGGGGCATTTGCGGGACTGAGAAACGGGCGAACGCCTGGGAATGGCACCGTTTTTTGACTTTGACGGGTGTTTTTACGATAATGTAATCGTCCCACCAAAGCGGATATTTTCGGATTTTGACGGGCTGGTTCGGGATTTTTGCGAACGGGCTGACAGATTATTGGCAACTAATCACAAATGGCTAGAGGAGAGACAAGGGGTTTTGACACGGCGACTATCGGAAATCAAGGCTTCTAGCAACGAAAACAAATTTATCAAACACGAAATTTTATTGTAACATAACAAGAAAGAGGGGGAACCACAATGAACGAAATTTTTAAAAACATTCCAGCCGAAGAATGGGGGGACTGGAAATGGCATCTACGCAACCGAATACAGACCTTGGACGACATCAAGAAATACGCAAAAATCTCGCCCGAGGAAGAGGAGGGCATCGCCCACTGCTTGGAAGTCCTGCGAATGGCAATCACGCCGTACTACTTTTCGCTAATCGACCTAGCCGATCCGCACGACCCAATCCGCTTGCAGTCTTTCCCGACCGCACAAGAAGTCCACAAAGCGGCGGAAGAATCGGACGATCCGCTCCACGAGGACACGGACTCGCCTGTCAAAGGCTTGACGCACCGCTATCCAGACCGTGTGCTAATGCTAGTAACCGACCAATGCTCGATGTACTGCCGATTCTGCACGAGGCGGCGGTTCGCTGGCGTTAATGACGAAGCTGTCCCGACCGCCCAAATCGAGGCGGCAATCGCATATATCGCAAAAACGCCTGTCGTGCGGGACGTGGTCATTTCGGGCGGCGACGGAATGTTGCTCTCGGATGACCGCCTAGAATGGATAATCTCGCAACTGCGCGCCATTCCACACGTGGAAATCATTCGCATCGGCTCACGACTGCCAGTCGTCCTGCCGCAACGCATCACGGAAAGCCTGTGCAATATGCTGAAAAAATACCATCCGATTTGGGTCAACACGCATTTTAACCATCCGAACGAAATCACGCCCGAATCCATCCAAGCCTGCGAACGGCTCGCAAACGCTGGCGTACCGCTCGGCAACCAAAGCGTACTGCTCGCTGGCGTAAACGACTGCATCCACGTCATGCGGCGGCTCATGCACGGACTGGTCAAAATGCGCGTCCGCCCGTATTACATCTATCAATGCGACCTGTCGCGCGGCTTATCGCATTTCCGAACGCCCGTTTCAAAGGGAATCGAGATAATCGAAGGCTTGCGTGGGCATACGTCGGGGCTGGCAGTTCCTACATTTGTAGTAGATGCCCCAGGCGGCGGCGGAAAAATCCCAGTCATGCCGAATTACGTCATTTCGCAAGGCCCAGGAAAGACGATTTTACGCAATTTTGAGGGCGTTATCACGACATACACCGAACCTGAAAACGTATCAACGGCAAAATGTCATTGCGAGATTTGCACAGGAACGAAAAAAGCGGATGAAATCGGCGTTTCAGCCCTTTTGCAGAACCGAGATTTGACAGGGAACATATCCATCGAGTTGGCAAAACGAAAGCGTGGAAAACATGAATAAATTAAATTTGGACGATAAAAAAATCGCACAAGCGAGGAAATACGCAAGAAATGTGGCGGAGGACACGCAAAATTTCATTGACAGGCACACGACCGTTGCGATTGAGCGGAGCGTTTGTCGGTTGTTGGGGATTGACGGCGTGGATTCCGTGGGCGTGCCGCTGCCGAATGTTGTTGTGGAACATTTGGTAGAAAGCGGCTTAATTGGCGTGGGAGCGGCGATTCCGCTCGGTGCGGCGATGGAGAAATGGTCTCTGTCGCCTCAGGAAGTGGCAGAGAAAATCGGCGAGGGCGAACTGGATTTGTCCGAGATAAAGTTAGAAAAGGCGAATAAAATTTCCGAGAAAATTCAAAAACTAGCCGAAACCGCCGTAAATCAGATAAAGTCGAATCGAAACCGCCGCACGGAACTTTTGGCGAAATACGGCGACAAAGAAACGCCGCTTTTGTACGTAATAGTGGCATCTGGCAACATTTACGAGGACGTAACACAAGCGGTAGCCGCCGCCAAACAGGGTGCGGACGTTATCGCCGTAATCCGCTCGACAGGGCAGAGTCTGCTCGATTACGTGCCGCACGGTGCGACAACCGAGGGATTCGGCGGCACATACGCCACTCGTGAGAATTTTCGGATAATGCGTGCGGCGTTAGACGAAGTCGGCGAAAAACTCGGAAGATACATTCGCCTGTGCAATTATGCCTCTGGGCTGTGTATGCCCGAAATAGCAGTTTTAGGGGCTTTGGAACGGCTCGACATCATGCTAAACGATGCGTTTTACGGGATACTTTTCCGAGATATTAACCCCGAGCGGACGCTGATTGACCAGTCGTTTTCACGCCAAATCAACGGCTTTGCAGGGATTATCATAAACACAGGCGAGGACAATTACTTGACAACGGCGGACGCAATCGAAGAGGCTCACACGGTGCTAACTTCACAGTTTTTGAATGAGCAGTTCGCCCTAATGGCAGGATTGCCAGAGGAGCAAATGGGCTTGGGACACGCCTTTGAGATAGATCCGAGCGTAACGAACGGCTTTTTGTATGAGTTGGCACAAGCCCAAATGGCGCGCGAGATTTTTCCGAAAGCACCGCTAAAATATATGCCGCCCACGAAATTTATGACAGGCGACATCTTTAGAGGAATGGTGCAAAACGCCCTTTTCAACATGGTAACGGTAACGACAGGTCAGAGAATCCACCTTTTGGGAATGTTGACGGAGGCGATACATACGCCGTTTATGTCCGACCGAGCGTTATCAATCGACAATGCGGAGTACATTTTCAACACCATGAAAGATTTTGGAGACGAGATAATTTTCCGAGAAAACGGCAAAATATATAGCCGTGCGCATAAAGTCCTAGACGAGGCGTGTGAATTATTGGCGGAAATCGAGCAAAACAAACTGTTCGCAACGCTAGAAAAAGGGATTTTCGCAGGTGTCAAACGCAAGCGAGACGGCGGCAAAGGCAGAGAGGGCGTTTTCGAGAAATCAGCGGATTATTTTAACCCCTTTCCAAACTTATTGAATAAATCATAAAAAAGAGCGGGTCAAGGGGCGCGCTCCTTGCGGGGTCCAGGGGCAGAGCCCCTGGCGGGGTGTGGGGCAGAGCCCCACGGTCTTGGAGGTTGGAGATTTAGATGATAATTAAACCATATGGAGATACTTTGGAAGACGGTAAAATACAGGTTTCGTTTGTGTTGCCTGTGGCGGACGATGAGAGAGGGCGAGAGGCGGCGGCGATTTTGGCTCGGAAAATGGGCTTGGAAGATGTCAATGTCGCCCATGCGAAAGGGCTTGATACGGGCTTTACTTTCTATGTCGTGTACGGGTCGAGTGTGCATGACGTGGATTATGGAGCGATTGAGGTCAAGGCGGCGGTCGAGAATGTCATGGATATGGGCGAGGTCAACGAGTTTATAAAGGCGAAAATTGGGCGAAAAGTGGTCATGGTCGGTGCGTCGACTGGGACGGACGCACATACGGTCGGAATCGACGCAATTATGAATATGAAAGGCTTTGCGGGGCATTATGGGCTGGAGCGATACGAGATGATTGAGGCGTACAATTTGGGTAGTCAAGTGAAAAACTATGAATTTATCCAGCAGGCGAAAGCGGTCAATGCGGACGTGCTGCTTGTGAGCCAGACGGTAACGCAAAAGGACGTTCATGTGGCTAATTTGACGGAATTAGTGGAAATGCTCGAGGCGGACGGCTTGCGGGAGCGAGTGGTGCTGGTTTGCGGCGGCCCGAGGATTAGTAACGAGTTGGCGAAGGAATTGGGCTATGATGCGGGGTTCGGGCAGGGGAAATACTCGGAAGATGTGGCGAGTTTTGCCGTGCAGGAGATTGTTCAGAGGAAGTTAATTTGAGGAGGTTGACAATGATAATAACGGTGGTACTTGGCGGACTTACGGCGGCGTGTTTTGCCGTTGGCATTTTGAGTTTGCTGCACAGGATAAGGTTGATAACCAATCCGTGGGTGTATATGTCGGAAGAAGAGCGGGAGCGTGGGCTTGCGGAGGCTGGGGAGCAGTTGGCGTATAGGCAACAGGCGGTTACATTCTTTCTGCTTACGTTGGTTGTGGGGTATTCCGCTGCCCAGCAGATTTTTCAGGATTTGCCTTCGGGGGGATTTCTAGTTTTGCTTGTGATTTTTTTGGCATATGCTTGGAAGAGTCAGCGGGATTTGAAAAAGATTGGAGATTTGTGGGGTGGGCGGATTTGAAAAAATATTTGACCATTCTGGACGACCAATTCATGAAATTTTTCGGCACAAAGGCGGAACGGTTCTTTTTTGCCCCTGGCAGGGTAAATTTAATCGGCGAACACACCGATTATAACGGCGGTTTTGCGTTGCCGTGTGCCTTAAATCTGGGCACGTACAGTGCGGCAAGCAAGAGAGCCGACAACAAAATTCGCCTAATTTCCGCCGATTTTGACGAGCCTTGCGAAATCACATTGGACGATATTCTTGAAAAATCCCACAACTGGGCTGATTATCCCAAGGGCGTTTTGGCGGAAATGCTGAAATTAGGCTGCAAAATCGGCGGATTTGACTTTTATTGTCGGGGCGACATTCCGAGCGGTGCGGGGCTGGCTTCGTCCGCCAGCGTGGAGTTACTGACTGCCGTTACCGTAAACGAGCTGTTTGACTGCAAAATCCCGATGCGGGAGCTGGTTTTGCTGAGCCGCCGAGCCGAGAATGATTTTATCGGCGTTAATTGCGGGATAATGGATCAGTATGCGGTCGCCTTTGGCAAGCAGAATCACGCCATTTTACTGGATTGTTTGGCTGTGAAGCACTCGGACGTTCCGCTGGATTTGGGCGATTATTTGATAATGATAACAAACAGCAACAACAGCCGCAGTTTAGCGGCTTCGGAGTACAATCGCCGCCTTGCGGAATGTCAATCGGCTTTGAAAATATTGCAGCAAGCCTGTAAAATCGACCATTTATGCGAATTGGAAATCTCCGCATTTGAAGAGTGCAAGCATTTAATAACCGACCAAGTTTTGCTAAACCGAGCTACTCATGTTATCCACGAAAACGCCCGAGTATTACAGGCTGCGGAGGCATTATCGGCGGGGAATTTAGCCGTTTTTGGCGGATTGATGAACGAGTCGCATATATCGTTGCGGGATTTGTACGAGGTTACGGGTATGTGTTTGGATAGTCTTGCGGCGGCGGCGTGGCAGGTGGAGGGGGTGCTGGGTTCACGTATGACGGGTGCAGGGTTTGGTGGTTGCACTGTAACTATTTTGCATAAAAATGGTGTTGAGAATTTTCGGGAGATAGTGGGGGAGCTTTATCGGGAAAGCACGGGGATTGAGGCTAGTTTTTATGTTGCGGGGATTGGAGCGGGTGTGGTGGAGGTTTGATTTTGTGGGGTTAATTTGTTATATTATACGCCCGCAAGCCGCAACGGGCGGATAATATCCGCCCCGAAACAACGAAAATTTGAATGTATGAGTTATTGGGTTAATGTAAAAATAACAAACGAGCGGGTCTGGGGGCGCGCCCCCAGCGGGGTGTGGGGCAGAGCCCCACGGTTTTAATTTTTTATTTACGTTTCCAGCGGTTGAAAATGTTTTCGTTGGCATGGAATAGTTCGGCGTTGCCTAAAAGGGGGTTGGAAACAAATTTTCCGCTACAAATGTACCTTTTTTTAGCATCTTCATAGCGGTAGATAAGTCCTTCGGGTTCGCCAATTACACCGTGATAGCCCACATCTAACAGCTGTAATGCAATTTCGGGCGGTATGGCTTCTCCCAAATGTACCAGCCCTGCGGTGATAAAATTGCCCATGGCGACCCGCTCTTTAAATGCCAAATATGGCAATCGTGTCGCATCTTTTATAATATCGAAAGCGATGAAGGGTTCGTGCGGGAGTTTGTAGCTTAGTGTGTGGGTTTTTATCATCCATTCGCCGCATAATCGTTCGCCTTCTTCCAGTACGCTAAAGAAACGCTGGGCGTTATCCTCTACAAAATTTGCAAATTCATTTATCCAAGGGAGCGGATTTGCACGACAATCGTAGCCTTTTCTTATCAGCGGGTACAAAAGCCCATCGCAACGTAAAACGGCGGCGTTCATACCATCTACTTTTTCCGTAACAATGACCATATCGGCAGTTACACGCCGCCGTTTTGTCAGCCATTTCGATTGCTCTTGTCCCAACAATTTATCTTCCGCATCAATCATTTTCGAGCCAGGCAAATGTTTTATTGACGCAAACGCTCTAGCCAAAACTTTCCCCTGCTGCACTTCTGCAAGCAAAACTTCTCCTCCAATCTAAGACCGTGGGGCTCTGCCCCACACCCCGCTGGGGGCCAGCCCCATATACACTAACTTAACCAGCAAACAACTGAAGAACCCTAGGATCCAGGCGTTTTTCAAGATATAAACTAGCTGAT
>JGI24700J35501_10930154_pt1 | contig 11752 bp, 10 predicted proteins | sample TergutTh196P1_FD_35501 | JGI IMG/M metagenome (IMG submission 35501) | reverse complement strand
GTGAATAAGAAAAAGAAGAATTAGAAGAAGAAGAATAAGGAGGAGGAGGAGAAGGAGGACGACAACAACAACAACAACAACAACAACAACAACAACAACAACTGGAAGTGCATATTATTGGATGGCACAAATATAAAAACAAAAGACCAACAGTGCAGAAACTCAAAATACATTTAAAATAAAACAAATAATGAAAACTGCCAATGAAGCAATAACAGGTGTACTAGAAGACAAAGATCTGAATCTGACTGAGATAAACCACCTCATTTATGCACAGTAATGTTTATTACAGATAGGAGTCCAGAAACACCCCCCTGGAGAATACAAATGGTATCAGGAAAGAACTATCAACTTTGGCAGAAATAAAAAGAGATGAGATGACACAGAATATGAAGAGAAAAATATTGCTTAGCAAATGTAAAGCAGAAAAGAAGGAAAATCTGGATCAAGTGATTGAAGAGGTAAAACAAAAAGTATCAGCAAAGATGCAATGATTGTCTAGAAACAAGACAAGACAAAACAAATAACATAAAATATTTCAAACAGACTGCATGAAATTCTACAGCCTTCTCAGACAGTAAAATACCAATGTGACAAATTCACCAACCAAGAAAGAAACAAAGAACTTTTGGAAAGAAATATAAGGGAAAAAAGTTCAAGAAAATGATGAAGCCTAAATCTGATGCCAACAAAATCCAAGTATGGAATGGAGCTAAATATCTGAAAAAAGAGGTAATAAAGGCAATTTTTCAAGAGTTTTCCAATTTAGCAGCGCTAAATTGGAAAATTCCTGGGAGACCAAATAGCAGGTTTCTGGCTGAAGCAACTTACAGCAACACACAAATATCTAGCAACATTTTTTAACAAATTGATCCAAGAAATTCAAATACCGGAGTGGCCAACGCCAGGAGTAACAATTCTTATTCCAAAGAATGCCAGTACTGAAAGACCAAAGAACTATTGGCCTCTAAACTGTCTGCCTACAGTAGACAAAGCCAATCCATCAATAATAAGCAAAGAATGCACAAGTATAGTGATGACAAAAACCTAATAACTAGAAAACAGAATGGGTGCTGCAGAGGATCAAAATGATGCAAAGATCAGCTATTAATATGAAGAGCAATAACAGCAGGAAGAATAATTTACGTACAGCATTGACAGCCTATCAAATCGCTTTTGATGGTGTGCCTCACCACTGGATAATCAATTCCTTACAGTCAATTTGGATCCACAATAAAATAACATCCTTCACTACAACAATGAGTCATTAGAAAACAAGTATGTGCCTGCCTGCATGCAGAATAGAATCTACTAGAAACAGAAGATACAGAAATATAATGTGGAATATTTCAAGAAGACTCATTATCACCAGTGATATTTTGCATTAGCTTAATGCCCCTCACAGAACAGCTGAACAAGTCAAACACAGGATATAAGAAAGACACAATAAAGACAAAAATACCCCATTGTACGTGGACAATTTGAAGCTGATACACAGAACCAAGGAAGAACTTTAAAAAAACAGATGCAAATAGTTAGAACCTTCAGTGATGATATACATATGGAATATGGACTTGAAAATTGGGCTAAGACTATTCAAGAAGGGAAAATTAGTTCACTCACAAAATTTAATACTTGACATCAACAGGGAAATACAGGAGCTTCAACATGCAAAACATACAAGTAGCTAGGGACTGAGGAAAATGAAGGTAAACAACAACAACAAATGAAATAAAGTCTGAAGAAGAAATACACCAGGAGATTAAGAATAATACTGAAATCCAAGTTGAATGCCAAGAATAAAATTCCAACAATTTGAGCATTAGTTGTCCCAATATTAAGATAGTTTTGCTATAATTAATTGGACATAGAAATAAATTTGACAGAAAACTAAAAACATATACACAATGAATAAAATGCATCACCTAGAAGCTGATACAGATATGGTATATGTAAAATGGAAAGGAGGAGGAAAAGGCTTGTAACAAAATAAAGAGACAAACAAAGCAGAAATAATAAATATTGCAAATATGTGAACACAAAATGTAAAGGAGACCAGTTTGAAAATACTCCTGAAGCCATGAAAGAAATCACACAAACACAAATTCAACAATTAAAATGGTATCAAAGCTTGCAGAAGAAGTAAACAACTCAAATGAAAAGACTATAAAAAAAAGGAAGCCAAAAAACACACAAAAGCAAGATTAGAAAACTCCTTAAAAAAATGGGACAGCCAAGTAATGCATGGCCACTACATTAGAAGCATAGACACACAGCTTACTAATGAAGACGTCACATTCCTATGGCTGTCAAGAAGAGATCTGAAAGCAGAAACTAAAAGCGAAATAATGGCAGCACAAGATCATGCATTACAAACACAATATAATGCAAAAAAATATTACAAATAGAAACAGGCAGCAAATGCAGACTATGTCAAAAATTTTACAAGAAAATAGAACACATTATATCAGCATGCCCAATACTGGCAAAAGAGCAATACATAAAGAGACATGATAGATCATGTGCTCAAGTACACTTTAATATATGCGAGGAACCAGGTAAAATCAGACAATGTACACCAGTATCGGCATGTGCCAAAATCAGTAGAAACAAGTCATCAAAGTAAGTAATCATATTATAGAACCAACAAGTGTGAACTGACAGACCTATTCCTAACAATAAACTGGACATCATAATCCATGGTAATAAACAAGGAAAATGCATGTTAATAGATGCTGCAATTCCTGGAGACAGAAATGTGATCAAGAAAGAAGCCGAGAAGATTTTAAAATCTAAAGACCTCATAACAGAAATTCTGTGCATATGCAATGTGGAAGCAAAAGTGACACCAGTAGTAACAGGGGTGACTGGAACCATATCAAAGTCACTCAGACATTACCTGAGCAACACACCAGGAAAGCACAAAATTAAGGAACTGCAAAAAACAACAATTTTGGGCTCTGCACACATACTACAGACAGGGATAACGTATTAATACAAAACATATTTCACAGGTGAAATAACATTACATGTAGCACAAATTGTAAATACAGAACAGCTGCAATACTATACACCCTAGAAACATGGTTTGTTTCAAGTATATAATTGTAAATACCCTGCATAAAGGTGATAACAAGGACGATGATGATGATGATGATGATGATGATGTGCAACATATTCACATTTCCATGCAATATAATTTTGATGTGGCCAGGAACGGACATCATAACCCAAAAGGCACAAGTCCAGTACGCTAAACCGTTTCATTGACTGTTTATAAATTTACATTTTTTAAATAAAGACACACAGCACAAGGTTTGTAGGAGTACAGGTCTGTAATATGCAAGCAGACTGCTTGTTACCTGCAAATCCTTGATTATGTTAGTCACTGTCAGTATGCAGTCCCTGATCTGAATGCAGTTTATCCTATGAGTGTTTTTCCCCAGATTCTGCATAGTTTATAAGTCTAGTGGTTAGTACACTATCTTTATGTTGAACAGACCACTGGTGTCATCTACAGTTAGTATAATGATAACCAGCCACCTTAGGTTAGTAGTGCAGTCAACTCCTAAAACATAATATCTATAACCAACAAACTGGAAAGTGTTTAAGATACTATTATTATAATGGATCAACTACTTGTCACTAACCTTGAACCAAAACATGCACATTGCTGGTCTGACGATTATAATAAGTTAGAACAGAGGCATGCAGGGGTATTCTCCTTGGTGGTGCTGTCCAGAAATTGTTTGACTCTGATTTGCCCCACTCTGTGCCACCATTGCTGCCATGGACACAGGAGGTGGTGCAGGATGATATGCTCCACTTGGATTTGGGTGATGGAACCTGGGGTCCAACATCATGGCTGCCACAGCTGCAGCTGACGATTGATGATGCTGTGATCTTGAAGATGCAACACTTGGTGGAAGCATGTGATGGTGTGATGGATTCTGATGATGATGTAAGCCATGGTGATCTGTTTTAGAAGTGGGCCGATTTAAAATCTGATGATGGTGATGGGCATGGAAATCTATGGAAGAATGATGAGCATCTGGGAAGGTTGGATAACCTGAAGTGGGATGAGGGTGAGCAGGGTTGTTCGTAGATACAGAGGCAGAAGTAGGGGCATGATGTTGCATCATAAGATCCAGTTCTCCACCTCCTAGAGGCTGATGCTGTGGATTTGCAGAGTTTCTGTCTGGAATGTTGCTGGTGTTATTGAAACTCCCGTTGTTTCCATCCTGCTGAAAGTGAAATAAGAGAATAATTAAATATATATCTCTTTTAATTACTCCAATACTTAAATTTTAATCAAGCCCATGGAGGCCCATTATCTGTTAACTGCACCCTCAATACCCTGTTATTAGAAAAGATAAAAACTTCAAATTTAGGTACAGTCATCCAATTGTGTTTATCAACTTAATTATGAAGTATTAATTTCAAATAGCACAATTAATAGATGTATAAGAGTTACGCTGCAACATTCTTTTGGCCAATCAACTTGGCCATCATCAGGTAGTCAATAATAACACAGACAGTAGACAAAGATAAAAAAGAGATGATAACATCACATACACAAGGATTTCTTATACTTGACAGTTATTGTCCATCAGCAATGGAAGATCTAATTTGGTCATTTTCACTCTTTAATTAACTGCAGTTGCTGTTCTCAATCAGCATGATATTTTCTGTATGGTAACAAACTACATGCGTAGTAAGTCCCACAAATATGAGTTAAATGAATTAGCATCCACTACACTACAACAAGTCATAGAATAACTTGCCTTCCATCAGTGATGAAAGGTATTTTGAATAGCATTTGGTACCTATAGGCATAACAGCAACATTTTAACAATATATTGAAATATCCAACATTTTAACATTTTATTATTCCACTATTTAGACTAACATTGATATTAAAATAAAACAAAATAATCACTGCTTGTAAAGGGGAGCCCTCTTCTTAAAAACATAATTCCTTTATACGTTGTGTATGAGTGCCTGACGACGGCCAAGTGGAATGGCTGGAACATGTAGTATAAGTACGAGGTGGTGCCAATAAGTCCTTCACCTGACCTACTTCCTGATGTCGTTGGATGGAATCAATAAGTGTCGTTGGAAAGAGGGATCTGTTCATGTGCCAAATTGCAAGTCTTATCTTGTTACAGAGGCTGAAAGGAAGCGTGTCAGGTGACGTGCGCAATTTCAACAACATCGAGATGCGAGCTGTCATCAGGTACTTTTTCCTGCAAGGCAAGGTGCTGAAGGAAATTCACGCCATTCTGACAGAAACATTAGGGGAACATGCACCATCGTATGCCACCAGCAAAAACTGGGTGGCCCAGTTTAAACATGGTGATTTTTCCACCTGTGATGTGCCTCGTCCTGGACGACCCGAAACAGTGACCACCCCACAGATTATTGATCAAATTCATGAGCTAATCTTGGAAGACCGCCAGATTTTGACTAAATCAATAACTGAGCAACTGGGCATCTCACATGAACAGGTTGGATCCATCATTCATGAAGATTTGGACATGTGGAAGCTCTCAGCAAAGTGGGTCCCGAAATACCTGAACATGGATCAAAAATGTCAACAGTGCCAGTCATCTGAGCAAATTTTGGAATTTTTTCGGCACGATCCAAATGATTTCCTGTTGCAATTGGTGACCATGGACAAAACCTGGTTATATCACTATGACCCTGAGATAAAGCAACAATGAATGGGGTGGCGGTATAGCGGATTACCCCGCCCCAAAAAATCCGCCGAAAAGTTCTCTCCTCGATTTTTTGAGATTAAGACGGCATCCTCCTCATTGATTATCTTCCAAAAGGCCAAACTATCAACGCAGAGTATTACTTATCTCTGCTGGTGCAATTGAAGGACATTTTGAAGGAAAAACGCCGCAGGAAGGTCACCAAGGGGGTCTTGTTCTTGCACGACAATGCCCCAGCTCACTGGGCACTTGCAACCCAGAAGAAACTGGCCTACCTGGGCTTCCAATGTCTTGATTACCGACCCTATTCTCCGGATCTGGCCCCGTCGGACTACCACCTGTTCCCTGGACTGAAAAAAAAAATTGAAAGGTCGCCATTTTTCATCCGACGCGGAGGTCATTACTGTCGCGGAGACCTGGTTGGGCGGACAACCTTCTGAATTTTTTTTGAGTGACTTGCAAAAGTTAGAGCAACGGGCTAAGAAGTGTATTGAGCTTCATGGGGAGTATGCTGAATAAATCCCGAGTTTGGTCGCTGTAGCTTGTTTCCTTCCTGGTTGGGCTAAGGACTTATCAGCACCCCCTTGTATAATGAATGTACGAATATTCTTCTACTAAGTGTTGTGTCCTCTGAATTTTATACTTAATAATTAGACAAAAATTTAATTGTACAGTAAAACAAACAAGATGCAATGACAAATAAGAAGAACTGATAACATGGAGAAACTGAAAATCTTAGCTAACCAAAAGCAAATTTTTGAACATGGTGGGAAGCAAACATAGAACTATAAAAATTCTCTTTGGAGTGAGTGCAAACAGACACATGGGTAAGAATTAAGATTTTTTAAATAAAAGCATGCACAGTTTTCTTCTCTGAAACTTTGCAAACACAAAATTAATGCCAGGTTTGTATCTTCAGACCAGTTAAGCCGAGAAAGTACCGAAAAATACAGACTTCTCTCTTTTCATTTGCATTCTGTACAAAGCTGGGAATAATGAACATCCATGGGAAATATGTGAAAGCAGGAAAATGTGCGAAATGTTGCACACAGGTTCCTTTATTCATAAGTATCCTTGCTTCTAGCTTCAAACGTTGTCTGGAGTTCTAATGACCTAAAGTCAAAGTGGAAAAAGTATGTATAGGATTCATTTTAAGTGACAGGAGTACCACAATGAACACATTCCCTTCAAAACTGTAGCAAGAACTGCTAGTTTTGTATTATGCATAAATTCATAAACAATTTAACAATTTTTAATAATCCTTCATAAAACGCAATGTGTAAATTTATTACCTGACAGTTCTTACTTGAACTTCTGCTCACACTTGACGAAGAGGAATTTCCTCTCATAGGTCGAGCCTTGTATGGTACTTTGGCTGAGGCATTTTCACCGTGGTGGCGACCAAAGTGTTCCTTAAGCTTGTCCCGTCGTGAACTTGCATACTCACACTGTGTACACTTAAAAGGCTTTTCCTCAAGATGAATACGCTCATGTCTTACCTATATGGATAAAGAGTAATCCTAAGTGAGCAATTTCATATTATAACAAAACGATAAACGACACTGTACCTGTAGAGTTTACGGCAAGTCCCATTAACTCCACAGTTTGAAGCACGACAAGGATAAATATACCCATGGCTCGAAAAGTAAATTATTCAGTGTGATATTTGAGGTTCTCACAGCAGTAATGCTGTACACTCAGGTCTTCTAGGATATAATGATATGTCACTGGGTGAGAAGTTCACTGTGTTTCAAAGGATTGTGGTGCCTATATCTTCAGTGTTAAGGAGTCCATGAAGAAAAAGACCCTGAAAATAAAGACACCAAAGTCCTTTGAAATGCTGGGAACTACTCATCCAGTGACATGTCATATCCCAGAATATTTGAATGTTAGACTATTAAAATTACAGATTATTATGTACTCTATGAAAGAAATGAATGACAAGGACTCAATGGGCAAGTCTGTTCATCTGCCCACCCACATGTTTCTTATAAAAACTTCTACCAAATTTCTAATTGAATGTTGTACTGTATTTGGTCAAGGAAATTTCACTCGGTCTGTACTGATTCAATATAACCTCTACTTTGTATACATATCAAATCAATGTCTCATACCTCTCAAAAATGTAAACCAATAAATTATCAATTGCACACAACTTACATGTTACATAAAAATGCAAGATAATGCAATTCTAATAACACATTATGAGCACAGATATGTGACAAACTGAAATATGAAACTTGATTTTTATTTTATACAAGATGTATGCTGAATGTTTCATCTTTTTTACAGGCAGCTTGTTTGTGAAAGCCAAAACCTGTAGCTGTGGTTAAAATATAGTTGTGTTTGACTAATAATTTATGGGTTTGTGAATAATAACACAAGATAAAAATTTGATTATCAAAAATGACTCATCACACAAGAAACTTGAACATAATAAAAAAAATTATATTTTTACTTGGAACATTTTTACAAATGGTTCATGTTCAATAAAATGCAATGAAAATATTCTAGAACAATGCCTTAAAATAGGCCAGACACAACTTTTCCCGTCCACACAGACTAATTATTAACAACTATATGATGCTACATAAATTCATCAGTTCATTCCGTGTTGTAAAATAATAGAAAATGCCATATAATTATGTCAACATGATGAATAGATTATTAAAAATTCAATCTGCAACATAAAAACCTGTAAGAAAATGAAACTAACCAAATGGCTCTTCTCAAGGAAACCACGTCCGCAGATACTGCATGAATGTGGTCGAACTCCAGCATGAGTGCGGGCATGTGATCCTAGTTGAGATTTCTTTGGTGTTGAATATTTACATTGTGGATACAAACATCTGTACACATCACCTGACAAATGCAAATTTGCAACTTCATAAATAAATTACATACTTGACTTAATACAGAGGTAGTAACTGTACACTAACAAATTTCAGGACAAGTTATCCAGTAATAACTCTCCCTTTTGCACAAGGAGACATGTTCCCTAAACTGCATTCATTAAATTCAGTACACTTATGTGAATTTACCATCAGTGTGAAGGCAAAACTCAAAACAATACATACATAAATTACTGTAAAAGGAAGTATATACACTATAACACAAACATTTATGGCAAAAGCACACAATTTATTTGAATAAAAAATTGGTAATGAATATGATTCAGAACAAAAATGGAAGGGAAAACTGATGTGAGCAAGATGTTTAAAATGAAGCTGGCAGTTTCAGGAAGAATTCATAATAGCTACTGCAAAGACTGAAACTGTACCAACTGTACATTGTTAATCTCATATATGGATAATTTACATTCATAATCCAACAATCTACAGAGCATCACACCAGTTCAAATGGCTTGCAAACTGGACTGACCTGCAGTTGGTTACAAAACTGCATCCTGACAGTGTGGTGTTTTTATTGCTTGCAACAGTAAGTATAGCACTGTTATTCCTGTGTCGTCATCATCAACAACATTATCATCATCAACAGCGGAAATTCCTATTACTTAAGAGTGGATTTGACCAGTATAAAATTTTTTTGGCATAACTTCCTACTTTTGCACTGTCATCATGTTCGTAAACGTTGACTTATAACACAACTTATAGGTACTTTTTATGATGTAACTCTACCAGATTTCTGTGCTCCACTGGATCATTGGTTATCACCATCAAATATAAAGCAAACATCGGTTCACACACATAATGTAACTACATGAAAATGACATGAAAGAATAGAAGCTACTTCACTTCATTCCACATAGTGTATATTAGGAAATAGTTTCTGCTGACAAAATCTGAAAAGGGTATGTGTGTTTTTATGACAGATAAAATATTCAGCAAAACTGATATCTCACATAACTGTAAACAGAAGGATTTGAAATATGTATGATTCAACTTGAAACTTTAAATACTGCTTTAATTATATACTGACTTTCTACAACTTTAATCAATCCATGAAGACATTATTAAGTGCCACTTAAAATATTTACACAACTCAAAATCCAAGTTTGAATTCATGGTGACAAAAATACAGACTATTTCAATGAGAACAACTAAAAAGAAACAAATGAAGAAAAACACATAACAAAACCGGTATCTCATAAGACTAAACTAGAAACTCACTACAGTGAGAGTGTGATTTACATACACCTACCTTCATAGTGCAAGAACACCCTTGAGCTAAAATGAAAGTGGGACAGTTTGCAGGTTGTGAAATTTGAAGCTTTCATGGCAGTTAAGTATCAAGATTGCATACTTCGGGTATGTCATGCCATGTAGTACAGTACAAAGGTATAAGTGTTTTAGAGGAAACTCCTGCCTGTTTATTTTGAATACAAGAGTTTCTCCCATATGCTGTTCCCTAGCTGTCACATTTCTGGTATATGATAACATTAGTATCATTGAACAGTACACAGATTCAGACAAGGGCATTAACCTTGCCCTTCACCACATACGAGAAATGTGAACAAAAACCAATCTACATAAGGTAGGTAGTTTACAGGTATGTTTGCGAATATTGTGAAAGGCGACTATTATCTTCAAGAAGTCCATCCATCCCAATGGAAAAAGTCAGCTCCCACTTAGGCGGATTATCACGAAATATTGTAACAGTGACTTCTCTTTAAGACTCACAAAAAACAGAGCCCATTTGCAAAACATTTTCGTATGTCAATAGAAAACACTACCTACCTGAATGAATCCTTTTATGGGCTATTAGGTGACTAAGATACTTTGTTGAGAAGCCGCATATATCACAGAGATAAGGACGATCACTGCTATGACTTGCTAAATGTTGCTCCAATGTGCTCTTCATCGCAAATGCTCGTCCACAAGTCTTGCCTGCAACAGTCATATGCCAGAAACATAATAAAAACCTTATTAATAATTCATGTCATAAATACAAGATTATCGTTGTTACCAGTCAAGCACAATTTTACCATCAGATCATGCTGTTCTTGACAGGTCACAACCTGCAAAATGTATCTATGTTACCAGGCGCAGCATGCATTTGAAAACCAGCATGATTTACATTTATGTAGAAGACTAACAAATGCCCACTGATAAAACATGCTTTATCATATAGTAATATTCACCGACATCTTGCATTTACTTCTGTGACCATCATCATGGTGTTATACAATACTACAGATAATATATAACAATTGCAATTTTTGTATATTATCTGTATTCTTGTAAAACACCCTGATGCATTTGTTATATACTATCTGTATTCCTCTGTAACATCCTTATGATGGTTGCAGCAGTGAAACAAACATGTCGGTGAATGTGATACAGCACATTTTATCAGAGTGCATTTGTTGGTTTGCTGCATAAGTGTACAATGTGTGGATATGGAGCACAGAGTGATTACAGCATATTGAATGTAAAATTAAGCTAATATAGATAATATCTTGTCACATACATGTGAAATTTATTTTATCAATGACCATTATACTTCAAGTTTAATAAACAGAACAAGAAATTAATTTCTCAAAAACAGATAAATGTAAGATACAATATAAACATTTTAGGTGTATATCTGCAAGGACAGATTGAGAATAGCTCAGTAAATACAGTGAATGGCTATCAGATAAATGGCTGGGATTCAATTTATTGCAGGGACCAAAGGTCCTCTTTTCACAGCCACATCTTGATGGACTCATACCTTCATACTCACATGAAGATGAGGAGCTTCACCATAAGAACTGTAAAAAACAAAATAAAGAATAAAAACCTAAAGGATGAAATTTATAATGAAAATGTGCATGTCAATACAGAAACAGATTATACCGTAATGTCACCTACACACAACGAAAAGGGTTAAATAGCGAAAACAGTAATAGAAATTAAATGGGAGGAAGAGGTGGAAAGACATTACAGACTTAAGAGTGAGGATAAAAAAATGAATACAGAAACTCAACAAACGAAATAATTCCACTGTCCTGAAAGCACATAAAATTTTATCACAGCATCACCTATTGGTAGCTCTATACACAAAGCTGTCCTTACACTGAATTAAGCAGAATA
>JGI24700J35501_10930155_pt1 | contig 11774 bp, 10 predicted proteins | sample TergutTh196P1_FD_35501 | JGI IMG/M metagenome (IMG submission 35501) | reverse complement strand
ACTCAAAACTCCCCTTATCCAAAATCATGTTTGGGTGCTTATTGAATTGCGATAAGTTGCTTGAGGTTTTGGGGGGTGGTGAAAATTGATTTCCGTGAAAAAATCTTGATAAATGTTGAATATGTATGATACATATGATATAATGTAGTATAGTGTTTTTTCGAAACATTATACGTATAACTACTGTGCTTAACGTTTGGTATTTCAAAAACAAAATTAAACACAATAGTTTCCTAATCTCGGCAGTTCCAACATTAATAAAAAGGTCAATTTAAAACGGAAAGCTATAGTTATTAGGAGAGGTGAGTTAATCATGAAAACATTAAGTGATAGCGAGTTTGAACTTTTCAGAAAGCATATCAAACAAAGGTATGGCATAAACTTAACTGACCAAAAGAAATCTTTGGTATATTCACGGTTGCGTAGCATAATAGAAGTGAGAGGCTTAAAATCCTTTAAAGAATATTACGATCTTCTCCTATCCGATAAAGATGGAGAGCTTACAAAAGAATTTGTAGGCAAAATTACCACTAATCATACATTTTTTATGCGAGAAAAGGAACATTTTGACTATTTATTAGACAAAATATTGCCTATAGTAGAAAAAAAGCACAATTCCACAAAAGATATACGGTTGTGGTGTGCTGCCTGTTCTAGTGGAGAAGAAGCCTATATGCTCCAAATGGTATTGCGAGAATACTTTGAAAACAAGTCCGGTTGGAACACGGAAATATTGGCGACGGATATATCAAACACCGTGCTAAACAAGGCGTATAGGGGCATTTACCCAACAGATGCTCTTGAAGTATTACCGGAAACTTGGCGTAGAAAATATTTCAAACAACACGATGCCCATCACATGGAAGCAGAAAAAATTTTAAAGGAAAATATTACTTTTGCCAAGTTCAATTTGATAGAGGATAAATTTAATTTTAAAAAACAGTTCCAAGTAATATTTTGCAGAAATGTAATGATTTACTTTGACGCAGAAACACGCAACAACCTTGTTAACAAGTTTTACGATGTATCGGAATCGGGTGCACACTTGTTTATAGGCCAATCAGAAAATCTTAGCTACACAGATACAAAATACAAATATGCTATGCCGGCAGTTTACAAAAAACTATAAAAATGTTACAATGGAGGAAGATTTGTGTGTGTTATGGCAAATTAACTTTTCATTAACTTTTTTAAATTCAAGAAAGTTAGTTTGCTTTCCTAAATTTAGCACTTTTATTGCTTTTAAATTGGGCAACCATTAGTAAAAGTGCTACAAAAATTTTATACGGAGGTGCCGATTAAAATGGATGATTTTGATAGAGGTGCGATGCTGGAGTCCTTCATACAGGAAATGGGTATATTGGTCGACCAGCTTGAAAACACAATGGTACAAACCGGTGAGGTGTACACCAAAGAGCAGATAAATGAAATTTTTCGTATTATGCATACAATAAAAGGCTCGGCCTCTATGATGCTTTTCACAGAAATGGCTGACGTTACCCATTCCGCCGAAGACCTTTTCTTTTTTCTGCGGGAAAATACACCAACGGTAGATGTTGACTATGCTACAATAACAGACTTGGTTTTGGAATCTGTAGACTTTATTAAGTTGCAGCTTGCACATATGGAAGACGGAGAAACGTTGGATGAAAAGCCTCCCGAACTCATGAAAAACCTTAAAGATTGCTTGAGCAATATTAAAGGCGAGGGAGAAGGAACTGATGCGGCTACTGCACAAACTTCTGCCGGTGTTCAGCCTACACAAGGTCTTCCGGTTGCGACAGGAGATGTTAACAGATATTCTGCCTTAATATTTTTTCAAGAAGGCAGTGAAATGGAAAATGTTCGTGCATTTACCGTAATACATAATTTGAAAGATGTGGCAACAGATGTGGTAACCGTCCCCGGGAACGTACTGGATGAGGATTCTATTTGGTCAATACGTTCCAATGGCTTTCGTTTGGAGTTTAGCAGTAACCACAGTTTGGAACAAATACGCAACACTTTAATGCAAAGCATTTATATAAAAGATATGCAATTAGAAAAAATTAGTGGCGAAGCAGACCCTAGTACTAATGTGTACATGACAACAATAAAGTTTCAAGCTGAAAGCCAAATGGAAAATGTGCGTGCCTTTGCTCTTGTTAACAACATAAAGGACACTGTCACAATACTTAAACAACACCCGGGAGATTTGCTAGATCAGGCAAGTGCAGAGGTTATAAGGAAAAAAGGATTCACAATGACTGTCGCCACAGACCTTAACTACAGGGAGTTAGAGAGCATTTTGCAACAGACAATCTATTTGGAAGAATTAACACTTAGCCAGGTGGAATCTGCTGCACAACCAACCAACCAAGACGCTACAGAAGATGAACTGGCGAAAGAGGGCGTTGCTCTATTGGCTAGCGCAGGTGATAGTGACCCATTGGTAGATGCTTTTGGACAGTTGGGAGATACTGTTTCTGCGGCACCTCCGGCAATCGCTCAGGCAGTAGCGGTAGAGTCTACCCCTGCACCCGTGGCGGCACCTGTTTTGGCTACTTCGACAGCTGCGTCGGATGCCCCGCGTGCCAAAAGGGCGGCGAGTTCATCTGTCGGTATGGCATCAGACAACGACGATTCAGACCAATCAAAAGAAAAAGCCGGAGCTAAAAAGCCTACTACACACAGCATAAATGTAAATGTAAACAAACTTGACCAACTGCTCAATCTGGTTGGGGAGCTTGTTATATCCGAGGCTATGGTAACACAAAACCCGGAGCTGGAGGGACTTGAGCTTGAGAGCTTTACAAAAGAAAGCAGGCAATTACGGAAAATAATAACAGAGATACAATATACCGTTATGTCCATGCGTATGGTTCCGTTGGCACCAACATTCTTTAAAATGCACCGTATAGTGCGAGACATGTGTCGTCAGCTCAAAAAAGACGTACACTTAGAGGTTATCGGCGACGAAACAGAAGTGGACAAAAACATAATAGAACACATTTCCGATCCGCTCATGCACATAATCCGCAACTCTCTTGACCATGGTATAGAAAAACCCGAGATTCGTATGCAAAAGGGTAAAAGCGGGCAAGGAACAGTAACACTTGAAGCAAAAAACAGCGGTGGCGATGTTTTGATTATTATAAAAGACGACGGTGCCGGCTTCAATAAAGAAAAAATATTGGAGAAAGCCTACCGCAACGGGCTTCTCGTTAAACCGGAAGAAGAGTATACAGAAAAAGAAATTTACCAGTTTATTTTTTACCCCGGTTTTTCTACAAACGAAAGTGTTACAACGTTTTCTGGTAGAGGTGTTGGCATGGACGTTGTTAACACCAATTTGGACCATGTTGGCGGCACTGTTATCGCCGATAGCATTGAAGGGGAAGGCAGTAGCATTACTCTAAAAATACCACTAACCCTAGCCATTATAGACGGTATGCTTATAAAAATCGGAAACGATAAATACACAATACCTATTATGGATATTCGTCGTTCACTAAAAGTAACAAAAAACGACATTATATTTGACCCTAATGGCAACGAGATGATAAAAATCAGGGGCGAGGTGTATAACCTGGTTCGTCTTAACAACTTTTTTGGTTTGGATATAGGCTACGAAAATGTAGAGGACGGAATAGTGCTTATGCTTGAAAACGGTGAAAAAACCGTGTGTGTATTTGCCGACGAACTTGTAGGCGAGCAGCAAATAGTTGTTAAAAATATCCCTAAGTATATCAAAAAAGTGCATGGCCTTAGCGGTTGTACATTGCTTGGTAATGGAGATATTAGCCTTATTGTAAATGTTCCTGCGTTTTTTGATGTATAGAAAAGGAGGTATCGTGAAATGGAAACAGAAAGCATAAAGCTAAATCACATCGGCTCCGACACAATGGATGACAAATACCTGATTTTCAAAGTTGAAGAAGAGGAGTTTGGTATTGAAATATCCACCGTGCAGGAAATAATAAATATTGTACCTATTACTCGTGTGCCGCACACACCAAACTACTTAAAAGGGATAATTAACTTGCGGGGCGATTTGGTGCCAATAATAGAAGTTAGAAGCAGATTTATGATGGAGCATAGACCATACGATGACCTTACTTGCATTATAGTATTGGAGCGAGAAGAAGAAAAAATCGGTCTTATAGTAGACGAGGTACACGAGGTAAAATATATAAGTAAAGAAAATACTTCTTACCCTCCATCCGCAAAGTTATCTTATGCAAACCAGTTTGTAAAAGGTTTGGGACATGTAGAAGAAAAAGTGATTCTTCTTATCGAACCCCATGACTTGTTGCATGATGACTAAAAACCCTAAAAAATACCGGATTTATCGTAAGTCAGCTGTTTCGATAAATCCTGTGCGGGGTGTGTTGAATAAACGAAAAAAAGATACAGAGCTTTTAAAAAGTGTGATTATATAGCCGATTAACCTAATTTCCGTTAAAGATTTTTGCGATTTTTAAGCTAAGCCGCTATAGCAGTTCCATTTTTGATTAATCTGTTGTGTAAAATTTTTCGGGTTGTTCAGCACGCCCATCTGTTAGCGTTTTTAATATAGCACTTTTCTTAACGGTTGTCCCAACCTTAAAAATCACAAAGCGCTAAATTAATGAAAGCAAATTAACTTTTGTGATTAAAAAAAGACAAGGAGAAGTTAGTTTGCTATAAATAAGGAAGGAAATAGTGTGAAAGTATTAATTTTTTCCCATGGAGATTTACTTAATGCATTGAAAGACGGTTTTAAAAATAATTCTAATTTTAATGTTATTGGGGTTACCTGTTCTATCGAGGAATTAATTAAGATGGTAGGCGATCAGGGCAGAGTAGTTGTTGTGATGGATTTGACCACAACCGAAGAAATGTTTACTGATGTGGTTGCAGTTGCCAAATCCAAAGACATTCGCATTATAGCAGTATGTAAAGATGTTCGCCGAGGGTTTACTTTTCTAAAAAATGGAGCCCAAGATATGGTGGTAGCTCCATTTAAAAGAACCCCGCAAGATATGAAATCTTTTGCCCAAAACCTTGTTTCTAAGGTAGGTAAAGTTTTTAAAGAATATGACACAAATACAAAATCACTAAAGCATAATTTTGACAAAAAGGTAGTGAATATAATAGCTATTGGCTCATCTACCGGCGGTACAGAGATAATTTTGAAAATATTAAAAAAACTGCCCAAAGACACTCCACCAATACTTATTGTACAACACATGCCCGCTGTTTTTACAAAAATGTATGCAAAAAGGCTAAATGCCCAGTGTCCTATGAGTGTGTGGGAAGCCGACGACGGCGACAAACTGGAAAATGGCCTTGCTTTGGTTGCCCCCGGCGAAATGCACATGCGTTTGCAGATGAAAAACGGCAAATATACCGTTACCTGCAAAAGAGAGGCATCTGTTGGTGGGCATGTACCATCTGTAGATGTGCTGTTTAACTCTATTGCAGATTTTACTAACCGAAACGCCATAGGTGTTATATTAACGGGGATGGGGTCCGACGGGGCAAGCGGTTTGTTGCGTATGCGGCAAAAAGGGGCATATACAATAGGACAAGACGAAAAAAGCAGCGTAGTATACGGTATGCCAAAAGTAGCGCACAGCATGGGTGCGGTAGTGGTGCAAGCTCCACCAGATGAAATTCCTCAGTTAATAATGGATAGGGTTTCGTCTTTTAAAGCTGTTTAAAATAGGAGAATTAATAACAAATGGTTACAATGGACAAAATTACTGCTTTGGCAAAAGGCAGAGGTTTTATTTATGCCGGTAGTGAAATATACGGAGGGCTGGCAAACACTTGGGATTACGGCCCCTTGGGGGTAGAGTTCAAAAACAACATAAAAGCTGCGTGGTGGCAAAAGTTTGTGAAAGAGAACCCCTATAATGTAGGGTTAGATGCCTCTATACTAATGAACCCTCGTGTTTGGGAAGCCAGCGGCCATGTTGGTGGTTTTAGCGACCCCTTAATGGACTGTAAACTTTGCAAGGAGCGGTTTAGAGCCGACAAAATAATAGAAGAATTTAATGAAGCAAAAGGCACTCCCTTGATTGTGGACGGTTGGGAAAAAAATGTAATGAAAACCTATGTGGAAGACAACAAAATACCCTGCCCCAGCTGTGGTGGTCACGATTTTACAGAAATCCGCGAGTTTAACCTTATGTTTAAAACTAGCCAAGGTGTTACGGAAAGCAGCAAAAACGTTGTGTATCTTCGCCCTGAAACTGCCCAGGGCATTTTTGTTAACTTTAAAAATGTGCAGCGAACAAGTCGCAAGAAAATTCCGTTTGGCATTGCCCAAATCGGAAAAGCATTTCGCAACGAAATAACCCCGGGCAATTTTGTGTTTCGCACAAGGGAATTCGAGCAAATGGAGCTAGAGTTTTTTTGTCATCCAACAGAGGACGAAAAGTGGTTTAGATACTGGGTAGATTTTTGCCAAAAATTTTTAAAAGATTTGGGAATGAAAGATGAAAATATTCGGTTGCGCAATCATTCAAAAGATGAACTAAGCCATTATAGCAAGGACACAACAGATATAGAGTTCAAATTTCCCTTCGGATATGGGGAGCTATGGGGTATAGCTAACCGCACAAACTATGATCTGCAAACCCATACAGACAACAGCGAAGATGAGCTAATATATTTCGATCCCGCAACCCAAGAAAAATTTGTTCCCTATTGTATAGAGCCGAGTTTGGGGGCTGATCGTGTGGCTTTGGCTTTTTTGTGCAATTCTTATGAAGAAGAGGAGATAGCACAAGGGGATGTTCGCACTGTGTTGCGGTTGCACCCCGTTTTAGCTCCGGTAAAAGCCGCTATTTTGCCTCTTTCAAAAAAACTAGCCGAACCTGCTCACGAAATGTACCTTCAGCTAACGAAAATTTTTGCCTGTGAATATGACGAAACAGGTTCGATAGGAAAACGCTACAGACGACAAGATGAAATAGGTACTCCTTTTTGCATTACATACGACTTTGATAGTCAAACAGACAATACTGTAACAATTCGACACAGGGATAGCATGGAACAAGAACGAATGTCAATTGATGAAATTATAACGTACATTCAAAACAAAATTAATTTTTATTAAATTTCCATTAAATTTCTATATAATTAGGAAGCTATTGTGCTTAATTTCATTTGATAACCTAGAAATTAAGCGAAATAGCGTAGGTGACAACATGAAAATATTGAATTTAAATTTAGTTGCATCGTCCGGGATAGCTATGGGAGCCGCTTTTATACCAACAGAGCTAGATTTAACACCTGCAAAGCATTTAATAACCCATCCGGAGGTAGATACGGAAACATCGGCTTTTATGGATGCCAGAGATCTTGCAATTTCACAAATGCAGAAAATGGTAGAAAATGCCCCTGCACAACGTGATATTTTGACTGCTCATATCGAGATAGCAAAAGACGGTAGCCTGTTGCAGGGGGTTTTGGACAAAATACGAAACGACCACAAAAATGCACAAATGTCGTTAAAAGAAGTAGAGGACAGTTTGGCTGCCCGTTTTGAAGTGTTGGAAGACCCTTATCTAAGAGAAAGGGCGGCAGATGTGCATGATATTTGCTCGCGTATTATGGCAAACCTAAAAGGTATCCCTCTCAAAATGTACGATAATATGGAGGGTGATACCATAATAGTGGCGCGGGAGCTGTTCCCTTCTGACACATCCCAAATGGATTTTAGTATGGTGCGAGGGTTTGTTACAGAGCTTGGCGGGGCGACTAGCCACACCTGTATTATTGCTCGTAATGTTGGCATACCGGCTGCTGTTGGCCAAGCTGAGATTTTAAAAGAGATAAACCACGGGGATCAGCTTATTTTTGATGGTGAAAAAAGCCTGTTGCTAGTAAATCCGACTCAACACAAAATAACGTTTTACAAAAACAAAATGGCAAAGCACTTAAAGCGTAAAGAGAGTCTAAAAAAAGATATGCATTTGCCAACTGTCACAACAGATGATCACAAAGTGGAAGTTTGGGCTAATGTTGGCAGTATAAACGATATAGAGTCAGCGATGGAAAATGGAGCAGATGGTGTTGGGCTTTTTCGCACAGAATTTTTGTACATGGAAAATACTGCATTTCCTTCGGAAGAGGAACAGTATGAAATTTACAAAAAAGGTGCCGAGCTTTGCCAAGGCAAGCCCCTTGTTATCCGCACTTTAGACATTGGTGGCGACAAATCATTACCTTATTACGTGTTTCCTGTGGAGGAAAATCCGTTTTTGGGATGGCGTGCTATCCGTATGACCCTTAGCAACGAACAGGAAGATGTGTTTAAAGCCCAGTTGCGAGCGCTTTTGCGGGCTAGTGCCCACGGTAATATTCATATTATGTATCCCCTCGTTATATCTTTAGAGGAATTCAGGAAAGCCACCGTTATACTTAACAAATGCAAGATGGAGCTAGAGGCCGAAGGGTTAGCTTACAACAAAAGTATACCTACCGGTATTATGATAGAAACCCCTGCCAGTGTTATTTTGGCAGAGGATTTTGCAAAGGAAGTAGATTTTTTTAGTATTGGAACAAACGACCTGACCCAGTACGTGTTGGCTGTTGACCGAGGCAATGATAAAATAGCGGCTTTGTATGATACCTATCACCCCGCTGTTTTGCGCTCCATCCAAAAAGTTATAGAAGCGGGGCATAAATATGGCAAACACGTTGGTATGTGTGGTGAGTTTGCTGCTGACCAAATGGCTACACAAATATTGCTAGGTATGGGGTTAGACGAGTTTAGCATATCTCCTGTGGATGTGCCTTTGATTAAGCACAGTATAAGAGAGATGAGCTTGAAAGATGCTCAAAACCTGGCAACAAATGCACTAAACTTTGGTACCACAAAAGAGGTGCGGGATTTTTTAAAAGAAGAAGGACAAGCAAAATTATAATAAAATTTATTTATAGCAATTCCGCTTAGTGCTGTCCTTTTTGAAATTACTAAGCGGAATTGTTTCCTTGATTCGGCAGTTCCAAAAAATTTATAAGTACAGTTAAATACGTAAACACGGAACTGCTATAATTTAATCTAAATTATTGGAGATACGTAACAGATGAGTCTTGACAAAGTTAAAACCGAAAAAGCCATAAAAGATTTGTTGGTTGCTCTGGGGGAAGACCCAAACAGAGAAGGTCTCTTGGATACCCCCAAACGTGTAGCACTAATGTATGAAGAAATATTGAGAGGGTTCTATACAAAAGATGGAGGGGCATTAAATTTTTTTAAAGAAGATTTTTGTGGAGATATGATAATAGTAAAGGATATAGAATTTCATTCTATGTGCGAACACCATTTATTGCCCTTTTATGGAATGGCTCATGTTTGTTATGTGCCGGCTGCCGGCAAGCTCCTTGGCCTTAGCCAGTTGGCGAGGGTAGTGGAACTGTATGCGAAACGCCTTCAGCTACAAGAAAATATGACGAAACAAATAGCAGATTTGTTGCAAAAAGAAGCCCAAGCTGTGGGTGTTGCTATTATTATAGAAGCCACCCATCTGTGTATGACTATGCGAGGTGCAAAAAAAATCGGGGCTAAAACTGTCACCACTGCTTTTAGGGGAGTGTTGAAAGATGACCCCAATATGAGGGCGGAAGCTGTGAGGTTATTAAGTTGAAAATAGGTACAAAAAAATTTGATATAGGTTCCCGCACTTTTATCGTTGGGGTTTTAAACGTTACGCCCGATTCTTTTTCTGATGGGGGCAGCCATAACGACCCCGACCGGGCTGTTGCACACGCAGAGAAACTAATAAAAGAAGGAGCAGATATAATAGAAGTGGGTGGCGAAAGCACACGCCCCGGGCATATCCCTGTTGATGAACAAGATGAACTTCGCCGTGTGTTGCCTGTGGTACAGGCTCTAAAAAAGACGACAGATACCCCAATAGCTGTAGATACAAGAAAAGCTGCTGTTGCCGAAGCGGTGTTAAAGGCGGGAGCAGACTTAATAAACGACGTTATGTGCTTTAAAGAGGATTTGGAGTTGGCTCAAGTTTGTGCCAAACACGGTGCTGTGTGCTGCATTACCCACAATCGGGATAGTGGGGAGTACACAAATTTGCTTTTGGATATTATATCTGATTTGGAGAGCGGGATAGAAATACTGGTAAAGGCGGGGGTTTCTCCTACAAATATAATAGTTGATCCGGGTATTGGTTTTGCAAAAGATGCCGACCAGAGCATGACTGTGCTAAGGAATCTGTTTACTTTTGCACAAATGCCCTATCCGCTCATGCTCGGAGCGTCCCGCAAAAGTTTTATTGGCCACACCCTCGGTTTTCCTATAGATGAGCGGTTGGAGCCGACCCTTGCTACCACGGCTTTTGGCATTACTCATGGTATAGATTTTGTGCGTGTTCACGATGTAGCCCAAAATAAAAAGGTGGCAATGATGACAGACGAGTTTGTGAGGTATCGCCATGGATAAAATTATAATCAAAAATTTGGAGGTATTTGCTAACCATGGCGTTTTAGAAGCGGAAAAGGATCTTGGCCAAAAATTTATTGTGAACTGCGAGCTTAACACAAGTTTAAGGGAAGCGGGCAAAAGCGACGATATTTATAAGACAATAAACTATGCTAAGGTGTGTCGAGATATTGCACAAATAATGCAAGACAACACTTACAATTTGATAGAATCCTGTGCTGAGATGATTGCAAACCATATACTGGCTAATTATGCCGTAAACAGTCTGACAGTTACGATAGAAAAACCTTGGGCTCCCATTGGAATGAGGGGTAGTGTTTTTGTGGAAATATACCGTGCGTGGCATCGTGTTTATCTAGGCCTTGGTTCCAATATTGGAGATACCACTGCGAATTTAGATAATGCAATAAAAGAGATGGAGTGTCCCACGCTTAAAATAATACGCAAATCTACATACCACAACACAGAGCCGGTCAGCTCTATCCCACAAGACGATTATTTAAATTGCGTTGTGGAGATTACAACAACATTTACACCCCGGGAGCTTATGGAGCATTTGTTAGACACAGAAAAAAAATTGGGACGCATACGTGATAATGCACAGCACTGGGGGCCTCGTGTAATAGATATAGACATATTAACGTATGACGATATAATAAGCGATGATCCAACCGTAATACTACCCCACCCGCTAATGCATCGCAGGTTGTTTGTGCTTGCTCCTTTTTGTGAGCTGAACCCGCACTATTTGCATCCGGTGCTTAGGGAGCGTATACAAGAGTTGAAGGATAAATTGGAAGAATAAAGTTAATCGACCGTCAAAATCAACCAAAGCAAGTATTGAACAACAGCCACAATCATTATGTTTGTCATGCCGATATATATCAGTTCACGAGATTTTTTCCCTTTTGCTTCCCGAGATTCTATTATTTTTGAAACGTACGTTGTATGGTCTATTAGCCTGCGTGAGCCAAGGCGTGCGGGTAATATTAACAGAGTGATACCAATGGCAATAATAAAAGCGCCAACAACAAAATTTGCGTTAAAAACATTGTTTAGAATATTGTTCAAAAAAAACTGCTCATACCCAAAAAAAGTGTACACAACACTCACAAAAGTTACTATGCAGATAAGCACCGCAGAGGTGCTAAAAATTTTTAATATATACTTTATCTTTTCGTTGTCCATTTTTGTTTCCTAATAAAGCGGGGCCAGCCCCGATCGTCATTGCGTAGTTTCATATTTAGTTAACGGAAACTACGCAATGACCTTCCCCGCTGGGGCCAAAGGCCCCAGACCCCATTTTAAAAAAATTTATCAAAATAATGGGGTCAAGGGG